>BNJV01002795.1_pt1 | contig 66093 bp, 55 predicted proteins | sample 8540591 | NCBI WGS metagenome assembly BNJV01 (sample SAMD00202457, study PRJDB9452) | human saliva metagenome | host: Homo sapiens
CGCAGCCAGTCGGCTGAGGTCCGCGCGCGCGCGGCACTGTCGAGACCGGTCTCGTTCCACATCATCAGCGGGGCGCAGGGCCCGCCGTCGGACAGGGGCGGGAGGAGATCGCGGCGCGGTCACGCACAAGCGTTGCCTGCAACACTCCCGCTCACCGGCGCGCCCACCGTCCTGAGGAAACAGCGCGGCCGACGACGCCGTTGTGCACTGGATTGTCCGATCACTTCGACTGACCTCCTGTAACCGACGCGGCTCCGGGTCGATTCTGGAAGTCTTTGGTCGAAGTGTGTGCGGAGGGAGGCGCTCGAGCTTGCGGTAGCGGCTGACGGCCGCAGTGACGTCGACCATGCGTGCGCACGAGGAAGGCGGGCCGCCCGCCGTCGGTGACGGGCGTCCAGGCCCTCCCCTCACTCGAGCAGGGCCTGAGGTCGTCCAGGCACCGCGCAGCGGGAGAACCCGTCGAAGCGTTGCTCCAGCAGGGCGCGCGCAGGGCGTGGCGATGGCCTCGGCCTGCCCTGGTCGGTAGACGCCGACGTCGGAGATGTCGATGTCCTCCCGGTCCAGGACGAGGGTGGAGGTACCGTGGGCGCGGGTGCGCACCCGGCTCCCTCGGCGGTGCGCGGCGGGCGGGCTCAGACGCGCTGCTGGGCTCGGGCGAAGTCCTCCAGGCTGGCTCAGGGGCCGTGGGCTGGTCGGCGACGACGCGGGCGGGCCCGCTCGGTGACGTCGCGCAGGTGGTAGGGCGTCCATGAGCAGGACCCGGTCGGCTGCGTCCAGGTAGTCCCGGAGCCGCCCATGACCATGAGACTGTGGAGACGCCCTTCGCGTGGAACAGCGCGGTGATGCGGTCCACCAGGGGCGTGATGGGCCTGCTTCGGCGGCCACGAGCTGCGCATGCGCGAGTCGCGGATGAGCAGGTTCGTGGCGGAGGTGTCCCCGTCCAGCAGCAGCGTCGTGGCGCTGGGCCTCGACGGCCTGGATGATGGAGGCGGCCTGGGAGGTGGATCCCGAGGCATTGCGGGTGGTGAAGGAGGCGGTGTCGCGCCCGGCCGGCAGGTGGGAGATGAAGGGGGTCAGGTCGACGCCGGTCACGGCGCGCTCCGTCGGCGGCCCGCACCTGACGGCGTCGGGGGACCGTGGCGACGAGCTCGCGCCCGTCCCCGGGCACGTGCGGGTAGACGCCGCGCTCGATGGCGCCTGGGCAGCGTGGACTTGCCGTGGTAGCCGCCTCCGACGATGACGCTGACGCCCGCCTCGACGACGGTGCCGCGCACCGTCCCGGCGTGCGGGAGCTCCACCGTGGCGGCGCGTGGACTGGGGCCTGAGGGGAACGCCGCCGTCCAGGGGATCGTCGCTCACCCCGGAACGGCGCGGCAGGACGGAACTGTCGGCGAGGAAGGCCACCCAGCCGTTGCGGGCCACCGTCGCGGTCAGGGCCCGGTGGTCCTCGAGGGTGGCGACGTGGCGCACGAGTCGGTCGCCCTCGCTCGCCGGTGAGGTCCATGGCCTCCTCCAGCTCGCGCACGAGGTCGCGCCCCACGATCCGGGAGGCCTCGTGGCTCTGGATGGAGCGACCCTGGGCGGGCAGGGCCAGGCAGGGCGCGGACCTCAGCACCCAACCGGCCCCTCCTTCTTCTCCTCGGGGCGCAGGATGATGCTGGAGCGCTGCAGGATCTCCTGGCCCGGGGATGCGATGGACAGCGCTCGTGTTGCGGAAGCCCGCGTGCAGCTCGCGGGTGAGGAAGTCGCCCACGGCCAGGCGGCGGTCTGCGTCGGCCAGCAGGTCGGCCCTCGTCGAGCAGCTCCAGGCCGTGCAGGTCAGTGGGCACGTCCACGTGGATGCGCGTGGGCGGGGCGTAGGGTCGGACTGGACGCGGTCGATGCAGGAACCAGCCTGCGGGCGCCCGGTAACGTCCGACGATCGCCTTGTAGGCGGCGTAGGAACGTCCGTCCAGGGCGTGGAGGTGGCCGACGAGGTCCGCCAGGAGACCGTCGCGGGGCTCGTCGTCGTAGACGCGGCGCGAGCGGCCGCGCTCGTTATCCCGGTAGCCACGGTCACCACCACGGCTGCCACCCGAGCCTCCCCGGTAGCCGCGGTCACCGCCGCGGCCGCCACCAGAGCTGCCCCGATAACCGCGGTCACCGCGGTCGCCGTATCCGCCCCTGTCGTCCCGGCGGGAACCGCCCTGCTCGCTGCGCTCAGTCATGGGGAAACCCCTACCCACCCGCCATACCGCTCCCGCCAGCCCCGGCACGAACGACGTCGCCGCCGGAGCACCCGCAGGTGCCGCCGACGGCGACGTCATGCGGACTGGCGTCCTCCGGCTCAGCCGAACGACCGAGCTCGACGTCCTCAGCGCAGGGAGGCCAGGGCGTCGGAGTGGGCGACGACGTCGCGCACCATGGCTGACCTCGGCATCGTGGAAAGCGGCTGGCGAGAAGGCGCCGTCGGCAAAGTCGGTGTTGAGCGACAGGAATACGTTGGAGGCCACGACGGTGGCGCCCATGCCCTGGAGGATCTGCTGGAGGTGGCTGACGGCGCGGATGCCGACGCTGTAGGAGTAGCCGACCACGCCCACGCCCTTGTTGACTACGGCGCCGGGCTGGAGGAAGTCGATGGCGTTCTTCAGGGCGCCGGGGATGGAGAAGTTGTACTCGGGGGTGACGAAGATCAGCGCGTCGAAGGACTTCAGGGCCTCGTCGAAGGCGGCGCCGGCCGGGTCGCTGGGGAACGGCCATGCGCGGGGGATCTCCTCGGCGAACAGGGGCAGGTTGAAGGAGGCGATGTCGACGATCTCGGCCTCAACGCCCTCGATCCGTTGGCCTGGTCGACCACCCACTGGGCGATGGTGCCACCCACGCGGTTGGGGCGGACGGAACCGACGACGACGGCAAGACGGGTCATGCTTTTCCTGGTCGAGATGAGCCGGGGCGGGTGTCAGCGTCAGGCGAAGACTCTGATGGCGCACCCGGCCGCGACAATTGATTTACCAACAACCTTATGGGAGTTTCGACAGAACGAACTCCCCTTATTGCATGATACCGGCCAGTACGCGCCCTCCCCGCCCTTCCGGTGAGGGCGCATGGAGCCGCGAACTCGTCACGGACTATCGCGCCAGGAAGAAGCGGAAGGCGGGGTCGGCGGTCTCCCTCGTTGTGGGAGTAGCCGAGGCGGTCCATGTGCTCGGTCAGCTCGAGCGTCGTCGGGCCCGGCCGCGAAGGCGCACAGGATACGGCCGTAGTCGGCGCCGTCGGTGCGGTAGTGGAACAGCGTGATGTTCAGCGGGTGCCCAGCACCCCGAAGGGGGACCAGCGCCCCGGGGCGACTCTGGGGAAGAGGAAGGAGAAGAGGCGCTCAGGCACGCCGTGGTGGCGCGCCCGCCGATCATGGAGCGCGACGTGGACCTTGGCGAGCCTGTCGTCGGTGAGGTCGATGACCTCGTCAGCCGGCCTCTCAGGTCCGCCACGATCTCGGCGCGCTCCTGGCGCCGGGCGGTCGCACGCCCACGAAGATGCGGGCGGGCCGGCTGGCAGGGTGCGGGCCGCGTGAGAGACGGTAGTTGAACTCGGTGACCGAGCGGGCTCCCCAGGACCGAGGCGAAGCGCAGGAAGGAGCCCTGCTCCTCGGGATGGTGACCCTGAGAATGGCCTCGCGCTGCTCACTGATCTCGCTGCGCTCGGAGATGACGCAGCGCAGCTGGATGGATGAGGTTGGCGCCGGACAGGGACGAAGGCGAGGCGCTCGCCGGACAGGTGGTGCTCGGCGGCATAGCGCTTGAGGCCCGCCAGGGCCAGGGCGCCGGAGGGCTCGGAGATGGCGCGCGCACGTCGTCGAAGATGTCGTCGCACGGCGGCGGAGGTCCTCGTCGGAGGAGACGGTGACGACGTCGTCGAGCAGGGCCGGCACATGCGGAAGGTCTCCTCGCCGATGCGGCGCACGGCCACCCCTTCGGCAAACAGGGCCCACGTGGGTGCAGGGGTGATGGGCTCCCGCCCAGCAGGGCGGCCTTGAGGCAGGCTGACCTCGTGCTCGACGCCGATGACCTGATCCCGGGCATGAGCGCGCTTGATGAGGACGGCGACACCGGCGGCCAGCCCACCGCCGCCCACGGGCACGAAGACGCGGTCGAGGTGGGCGTCCTGCTGGATGAGCTCCAGGCCGATGGTGCCCTGGCCGGCGATGACGCGGGGGTCGTCGAAGGGGGCGATGTAGGACAGTCCTCGACTCGGCCAGGCGGTGGCCTCTGTCTTGGCGGCGTCGAAGTTGTCCCCGTGGAGGCGGACCTCGCCCCCAGGGCGCGAACGGCGTCAACCTTGATCCGTGACGGTGGGCATGACGATGATGGCGCTCATCCCAGAAGGGCGGCGGAGCGGGCCACGCCCTGGGGCGTGGCTGCCGCCGAGGCGGTGACGACGCCGCGTTCGCGCTCGGCCGGCTCAGGGAGCGCATGGCGTTGTAGGCGCCGCGGATCTTGAAGGAGTGGACGGTCTGGAGGTCCTCGCGCTTGACCTCGACGGTGTTGCCCAGGCGGGCCGACAGGGCAGGCATCTCCTGCAGGGGCGTGTGCTCGGCCGCCTCGTAGACGGGAGGGGGCCTTTTGAGGATCTCCCGCAGGTAGCGGGCGCTGTCCCAGGCCGGGTTCCGTTGCCGCTGACGCTATCGAGCTCATTCACGGGACAGCGTAATGGCAGGCGCCGCCCGCTCAAGCCGGCGGTCGTGAACGCACGTGTTGGACACAATGCACATGAGCACCAGTACGCTGGATTCCCCTATATAAGGGAGTCAAAGACGAAGACGCCGAGGCCAGTCGGCACGCTGAAGAGAAGAACGGGAGAAGATCATGAGCACCGCCGCAAACAGCTCCACCGTCACCACCTCGTGGGAGCACTCAGGCAGGAGTCGCTGGCCGCTATGACCGAGGCCGAGCGAGCCGAGTACAACCGGGCTGCCATCGAGACCGAGGCCCGCCTCCAACTTGCCGAACTGGTTTACAACGCGCGTGCTGCCGCAGGAATCTCCCAGACAGAACTGGCCCGACGCGCAGGAGACACGTCAGTCCGTCATCTCTGCGATTGAAAACGGCGCTCAAGCGCCCCGGCGGCGTCGCGCGTCGCACGTATCGCTCACGCTCTCGGCGGGACTCTCGACCAGCGCGCTGCCTAGTACATACGTCATGTTCCCACCTCCTCAGCCGGGTCTCACACGATGCTGCGCCATACGATGTGAGTCCGCAGAGCGAGTATGTCATCAGTTCACCGGAGCTGGCGGGAATAATTCGGGCGGACCGCAAGGCTGCATGCACACCCTACGGAAAGGAGCCGCCATGTCGCCCAGCTCTTCGAGCTCGTCCCCACCGCCCCGTCGCGCGAGGCCTGGAGGCCCTCATCGTCCAGGTCCCCAGGCCGTTGAGGCCGCCGGCGCCTCCGTCCTGAGTCGCAGGTCACCGCCAGCCACGAACGCATCTTCACCATCGTCGAGCTCGCCTCCGACGACGTCGCCGGCCTGACCGAGGCCGTCCGGTCCGCTGCGGCCGATGCCGAGGTCACTGGCCCCTGACTGAGGTCCGCCTCGTGGGCGCCGACCTGGAGGACGCGCGCGCCCTGGCCCGCAAGGCCGACTCACCCTCGTGGGTGGGACATCCCCGAGGAGATCCCCATGGAGACCTACCTGGCGCAAGAAGGCCAACTCCCCAGGTACGCCCCAGGTGCCGGAGGTAGAGCTTCCTGCACCTACGTGCGTGAGGACACGGTCAAGTGCATGTGCTTCTACGACGCCCCTGACGAGGAGGCCGTGGTGCGCCCGGAGGCCGTCTCCACCCCTGATCGACTGCCTCCACGCCCTGAGAGGGCTGAGGTCCTGATCTGGCGACGAGGCGGGCGCCACCCCATTGCGCGGTTGGCGCCCGCCCGTTATCTGTGCCCGACGGCGCAGCCCCTCGCGGCTGGCCTGGGCAGGGCCAGAGCCGGGCCGCTGCCGCCGGGGCCCCAAACGTCCAGCGGCCCTGCGGTCTCGATCGCCGCATGCTGCGGGAGGCGGCCACCGACGTGACTCGACAGGACCACGAGGGCGGCGGCGGGCGTGGCCACGCCCAGGGGGCCCGCTCGATGGTGGGCAGAGCGTCGACAGGACCAGCCCCCACCCGGTGCGGGACTCTGGGGCGCCCAGGCCGAGGAATCCAGGGCCGCCAGGGCCAGGGCCTTGCTGGCAGCCCCGTGTGCCGCGTGGCGCGCGCAGACTGACGACGGCGGGCAGGACCCGGGTCAGGGTGATCCGCACGCGCCCCTCCCCAGGACCGGGGCGAGAGGACGTCGGGGCCGCCGGTTTCCTCGGCGACGAGCCTGGCGGCGTGGGAGGCCAGGGGCGCCCAGCCGACACCGCCACGCGATGGCGGCGCCTGTGGCACTGGGCCCGCAGAGACCCCGGCGACGAAGTGAGCCCGGCCAGGATCGGCGGGCGGCGTTGGCGACCTCGATGAACCCCGTGGCGGCCCGCGGCGCCAGCCCCACCAGCATTGCGATGACGAAGCACACCACCGTGACGATGACGGCGCCGCCTCACCGTGGACACGGGCCCCGTGAGCCACCCGCGCCAGCACGTCGCGCCCGAGCGAGTCGGCGCCCAGCGGGAGGGCGGCGCTGGGAGCTGCGAGCTTGTCCGCGACGACGGCGTAGGGGTCGCGCCGGATCCCGACGGCACCGCGAGGGCTGCCAGCAGGGCGGCGCCGCTGACGGTGATGACGCGGGCGGCCCACGGCGTGCTCCACCGGGGCGGTGCCGTCAGCCTGCTCTGCCCCGGCGGCCCGCCCCACGAGGAGGTGTCGGGCCGCTCCGGCGATGACGCTCGGCGGCCAGCGCCAGGCGAGCAGCAGCAGGATCTGGGCCTGGAGTGCCGGCACGTCCTGGGCGGAGGCGGCGTCCAGGGAGCTCGCGACCCAGCCCGGGGATGGCGAAGATCTTCCACTGGCGACCGCGCCGCCGGTCAGGGCGACGACGACGAGCGCCACCTGCCCGGTCAGCGTGCGCAGGGCCCGCCTGCAGGACGGTCTCGGCCAGGGTCCACCCGCGGATGCCGAGCGGTGGACCAGGTGGCCACCCAGCGTTCGGAGAAGGTGGCGGTGACGGCGTCGGAAACGAGTCCGCCGAGGTAGCCGCCGGTGCGGCAGGCCCAGGCTGAGGGCCGGCATGATGACCTTCTCGCCGGGGCTCACCCGAGGGCGGCAGGATCCTGAGGTAGACGGCCAGGACGAGCATGAGATGGGGTCCGCCAGGAGGTACTCGGGCAGGGGAGATGAGGACCGCAGGCGGCTCCGCCGCGGGGCTGGGGCGCCTCGCAGCCCGTCTCGGCGTGGGCGGGCAGGACCAGGGCGGCGGCCACGATGACTCCGACGCCAGAGCGCGGCGGCCAGCTGAGGCTCCAGGGAGACCCCGAAGGCGTCGACGGCGTCCGAGTCCGACGTCGGCCCCCGAGACCCTGTGGAGCGGCCCAGGTCGCTGCGGGCCACCCCGGCCAGCCAGTGCCCGATGACGTGGAGGGGCCGCCGTCGATCCCGATGCTCTTGCGGATGGAGTCCAGGGACCTCCGGTGGGTCCCCGGTCGGAGGAGGTGGCGCGCGAGGATCGTCAGGGCCGGGTCCTGCCTGAGAGCCACGGCAGTATCGCCCACCAGACCACGAGGCAGGCCAGGGCGAGCAGGCGTGAGACGCGCGGTGACGAGGTCACCGCGCAGGCGCCCGGCGGCTGGGTGAGCACGCCGTCTCACTCTTCACGGTCGTGGCCGAGGTGATGAGGGCGCGCTCGTCCGGGTCGCGCTGGCGCCGGTGACCCCGGCGGCCTCGCGCCCTGGATGACGCGCTCGGGCGAGCGGGATGGCGGGCCGGTGGCGAGGATGGTCACTGCGCGGGCCATGACATGGCCTTGCGGCGCTCGTCGCCGGGTCCCTGCGGCTGCGGCCTTGAGATGGCGGCGTCGACCTTCCATCGTGCAGGCCGCCTGCATGGAGTAGGGAGCCGAGGAGGGAGAAGTCGGCGGTCATGTGCGACGGCATCGCCGGAGTCCTGGACAGGAGCGCGACACGAGGACAGCGTGGAACGTGCCCGGCCAGGGCCTCGGACTCGATCTGGCTGTACCTCGCGCACGTCCTGAGTGACTTTGAAGCCGGCGGCCTCGAGCTGCTGGCCAGGAGGGGAACCATCTCACCGAGCCTCGGGGCGGTCGGTGTAGGAGGCCAGGGTGATGGCGGTGCTCGGCAGGGGACGGTCCCGGGCGGCGGTGGCGCCGGGGACCTACCGGTGGCGGCCGCGCCGGAGGCCCGGGGTAGGTCTCTTCTTCCAGGCGCGCAGCTCGGCGGCTCCAGGGCACGGCTGCCCCAGGAGTCCGACGGGAGAGTCGGCGTGCCTCGAAGACGGTCTTGATGAGGGCGGCGGGGTCGACGGCGTTGCGGGCGGCGGCGCGCAGGGCGGGGTCGGCGAAGGGGCCGGAGCGGGTGTTGAGGTAAAGGGCTGGAGGTGCGCGGGTGGACACCTCGGAGGAGGTTCTTGTCGATGTTGCCGACCTGCGCGACGGGGACGGCCTCGACGATGTCGGCGGTGTCGGTGCGCAGGGCGTTGATGCGGGCGGCGCCGTCGGGCACGTAGGTGACGCTCGATGCCGGGGCGCGGCCTTCGTGCCCCAGTGCGCACGTGCCGTTGCGCTCCAGGGTGGCGCCGGAGGAGCCGTTAGCCTGCTTGAGGATGAGAGGCGCCGGTGCCGTGGCTGACAGGGTCGATGGCGCCGTCAGGAGGAGGGCCTGGGTAGGCGGCCGGGACAGGATGACGAGCTGGGGGCTGGACAGGCGCTGCGGGCATGAGGTCGGGGGCCGCGGTGGTCAGGAGGAGGTCCCGCCGTCGGCCTTCGCGGTGAGCTGGATCCTGTCCAGGACGCGCGCGGCGGCTGGCGGCGGTGGCGGCGAAGGTGAGGGCGGCGGCCGCGTTCTCGGCGCTCTAGGGCGGCACCGTCGTGGAAGGTGACGCCCCGCGCAGGGTGAGGCGCCAGGTGGTCTCGCCCTCGCGCTTCCAGGATGGTGGCGAGCAGCTCCTGGGCGTCGCCGTCGGCGTTGAGCGGTGAGGCTCTCGGCGCAGGACCAGCGGACGAGCTTGGAGCCGTCGTTGGTGAGCGGGCTGAGCTTGCGTCTCGGGGCGTGGAACATGGCCAGGCGGGATGCGGCCGTCGCCCGACGAGCTGCGTGAGCAGGAGGCGATGAGCGGCGGCGCGGCTCCGACCTCCGAGGGCGGCGAGGACCCGCGGCGGGTGACGGCGGGGTGGGCACGACATGGATGCTCCTTCGGCCTGGGTCGGGGTGTCAGCTGGTCGGATGTCGTCAGTCGGTGGCGGCGGTCGGCAGGGTGGGGACGGCGTCGGCAGGGCGCGGGTGGCGCGGGTGGGTCGCGTGAGGAGGCGGCGCATGGGGCGTCTCGACGATGGTGCTCGTCCATGACCAGGGCCTGCTGGCAGACGCGGGCGACGGCGGCCAGGTGTGCGACACCACCAGCAGGGGCTGGGGGCAGGGCCGGCGCAGTAGGCTGGGGCAGGCCGGGCGCAGGCCAGCTGGGGCGCCGGGACGCGTAGCCAGCTGGGGCGGGCCGGGCGCAGTACAGCGCCCGCGCAGTAGCCAGCTGGGGCGGGCCGGGCGCAGTAGCCAGCTGGGGCGGGCCGGGCGCTGAGGCAGCCGCGGGCTCAGCCTCACCACTCGCGCCGGCCTTGGCGTCGGGGTCGGCCTCGCTCAGCTGCGTCGGCCTCCTCGCTTGTGCCGGGCTTCGGAGTCGGCGCGATGGCAGCGAGCAGGTCGAGGGTCTGGCGGCGCAGGGCGGGCCGAGCTCGAGACCGGCTCGTCGAGCAGGAGGTAGGCGGGGCCAGATGCCAGGGCCCGAGCGAGTGAGACCGCTGCGCCTGGCCGCCGGAGATCTCGTAGGGGGCCGGCTCCCAGATCTCGCGGCGAATGTCGAGCCTATCCAGCACCTGCCGAGCCTCAGCATCGGCGTCTATCGACGACGCACCGCCCCCAGGTGCGCAACGGTGCTCACCTGCGCCAGCACCGAGCGGCGCGGGTGGAGGGTGGCGGCGGCGTCCTGAGGCACGTGACTGCACCGCCCGCCGGAAGGCCCGCAACGCCTCGGGCGCCGCCCGGCGCACGGGCTCGCCGTCGAGCAGTGATCCCGCCGGCGTCTCTCCGGTCCCGGGGAGTCGAGCAGCAGCAGGGCGCGCGCAGCGTCGTCTTGCCGCATCCTGAGCGTCCGATGAGGGCCACGTGCTCCCCGGCTCCAGGGCCAGGTCCACGCCGTGCAGCACCTGCTGCCGCTCGCCGCCCCGCCCGGGTGGAGCGCCTCAGGCCACGGGGTCTCAAAAGCCCGCCTCATGTGGCGGCTCCCTGCTGCGGCCAGGGCCCCCGTCGATGGTCTCCTCGGCGCTGGCCTCGCACATGGCGTGACCGGGTACCGGGGCGGGTCAGGACGGGAGCGGGTGTCCCCTGACTGATGATGGTGCCGTCGTGGAGGACGACGATGTTCCCGCAGGTGGCGGCGGCGGGCAGGTCGTGGTGATGAGGAGCAGGGCGGGGCCTCGGGCAGGCTGGTCAGGAGGTCAGGAGCCTGAGGATCCGGCTCGAGCGACGACGTCGAGGGCGGTGGTGGCCTGTCGGCGATGATGAGGACGTGGTTCGGCGGCCAGGCCAGGGCCAGCTGATGCGTTGGCGCTGGCCTCCGGAGAGGCGCCCCGGACACGGTCGGCGAAGGACTCGTCAGGAGCCCGACGGCGTAGAGGTAGTCGGTGGCGCGCTGGCGGGCCCCGTCCCGGTGCGTCCGGCGGCCCGGGGGAGGCCAGGGCGATCTGGCGGCCGACCGCGATGAGCGGGTGCAGGGCGGTGGAGTGGTCCCGTGCGACCAGCGCGATGCGGCTGCCCTGGGGCGGCGGGGCGGCGGGCAGCCCCAGCAGGTTGACGCTGCTGGCCCTCGCCTCCCTGGGGCGGAGCTCGCGCGCGGGTCGCCGCCTGCGCTCGGCGTCGTCCGCGCTCACGATCAGGGAGCCGTCGACCCCAGCGAGGCCGAGGGTGCCTGCAGCGCGGCGCAGGTGAGGGACTCTGCCTGCTCCGGAGGCGCCGACCAGGGCGGTCCGGCTTGCGGGGCGCGGCGGAGGGACGCCGTTGACCGAGTGCGTCGCCGCACGGAGCGCACCACCAGCGATCTGAGAACGATTGCGCGCTACGAACTCTAGGCGGAGGACAGCGATCTCAATTTGCAGTTAGGTCAACCCTGGCCCGGCCTCCGGCCCTGTCGAGCTCACTTGATGCCCGAGGCGCTGAGGTCGCGCACGGCGCCCAGGTCGGCGCTGGTGGCGAGCATCGCGTAGGCGCGCAGCGCCGCGGAGACCTTGCGGGGCGGTCCACGTGCGGGGTCCAGGCGGCCTCGCCGCGGGCCTCCTCCTCGGTGCGCGGCGGCGCTCGATCTCCTCATCGCTCAGGCGCACGGAGATGGCGCGGCGCGGGATGTCGATGTCGATGATGTCGCTGCTGCGCACCAGGCCGATGAGCCCGCCGGCCGCGGCCTCGGGGAGACGTGGCCGATGCTCAGCCCGGAGGTGCTCTCGGAGAAGCGCCCGTCGGTGAGCAGGGGCACCTTGCCCAGGGTGCATGGACTTGATGTAGGTGGTCGGGTAGAGCATCTCCTGCATGCCGCCGCCGCGAGGTCCTCGTGGCTGATAGATGACGACGTCGCCGGCCTTCACCTGCTTGCCGAGGATCCTGGCCACGGCGTCCTCCTGGACTCGAAGACGACGGCGGCCCGGAGAAGGTCAGATCGACTCGTCCACGCCGGCGGTCTTGACGATGCATCCCTTCGGCAATGTTGCCGAAGAGACGGCAGCCGTCGGCGGAAGTAGGCGTGCCCCGATGTCGCGGATGCAGCCGGCGGCGCGGTCGTCGAGGGACTCAGCGGGAGGCCTGGGAGGCTCTCGCGCACGCGGCGCGGCTGAGGTAGCCAGCGCGGATCTCCTCGCGACCTGGGGAGCGGGACGCCGTCGGGGCCGGGGCGGGCGATGTCGTGGCTGGGCGGGCCCTCGCCCAGGTGGTGCGCAGGACGTTGGGGGTGGTGGTTTCAGCGGTCCGCCGCGGTCGAAAGCTCGCCGAGGATGCCGAGGATGCCGCCGGCGCGGTGGACGTCCTCGATGTGGTAGGAGGTGCGTTGACGGCGCACCTTGACCAGCAGTGGGGACTCTTGCGCGAGAGGCGGTCGATGTCGTGCCATGGTGAAGTCGACCGGCCTCCTGGGCGGCGGCCAGCAGGGTGCAGGACGGTGTTGGTGGAGCCGCCCGGCGGCAAATGTCCAGGCTCATGGCGTTCTCGAGAGGCGGCCTTTGGTGGCGATGGAGCGCGGCAGGACGGAGGCGTCGTCGTGCTGTAGTAGCCCGGGTGATCTCGACGACCTGGTGGCCGACGCGCTTGAAGAGCTCGCCGCGGTCGGCGTGGTGGCCAGCAGGGTGCCGTTCATGGGCAGGGCCAGGCCAAGGGCCTCGGTGAGGCAGTTCATGAGTTGGCGGTGAACATGCCCGAGCAGGAGCCGCAGCAGGCCAGGCGTTCGATGGCGTTGATGGTCTCGTCGGTGACGGTGGGGTCGGCGGCGTCCATCATGGCGTCGATGAGGTCGAGCTTGCGGGTGGTGCGTCGGCAGGTCATCTTGCCCGACTCCATGGGGCCGCCGGAGATGAAGATGGTCGGGATGTTGAGGGCGCATGGCGGCCAGCAAGCATGCCAGGTGATCTTGTCGCAGTTGGAGATGCATACGAGGGCGTCGGCGCAGTGGGCGCTGGACCATGTACTCCCACGGAGTCGGCGATGAGGTCGCGGCTGGGCAGGAGTAGAGCATGCCGTCGTGGCCTATGGCGATGCCGCGTCGACGGCGATGGTGTTGAACTCTGGCAGGCCGCCGGCGGCTCGATCTCGGTGTGCTACGAGGCGCCCGACGTCGCGCAGGCCCATGCCTGGGGACGAACTGGGTGAAGGAGTTCGCGATGGCGATGATCGGTTTGCCGGTCGGAGTCCTGACGCCGGTGGCACGCCATAGGTGACGGGCGCCCGCCATGTTGCGGCCGTGGGTGGAGGTGGCGCTGCGTACTGCGGCATGAGTGACTCCTTCTTGGGCAGACGGACTGGAACGGCGTCGCTAGGAGCCGGCCTCAGGGGGATGGCCAGCGCTTCACGACGCCGTGTTGCCATAGCGTAGCCCTCGTTGGCTCCGGGCGCCGCTCCGCTTCCTCGCCCTGAGACGCGCAAGGCTACTCGGCGCGGTCGTGGGCCGCCGTCCCGCGGCACTGGAGGGCCGCCTCACCGCCGCGATTTGCGGAACAGCGGGCTTGCGTCATCGACCGCGGTGACGGCGCTTCGGCCCGCTGGACGTCGAGCCCAGTCCTCATCCACCTTCTGGCGACGACGTCGACCCGGTCACGCCGGAGGCACGGGCCGCTCACTGCCTCCTCGGAGAGGGAACACCGAGCCAGCCGTCACAGCCGCGGGCGAGGTGCCACAGCGAACATGCACTGCGAACCTTGTCGACCTCGTCTTCAGGAGTCGCGCCATGTTCTCCCTGGAGTCCACGACAGTCAATCCTCGGACCGCAACAACCTACGCTTCCACCTCCCCACGAAACCTCTGCTGAAGGTAATTCAAGCATCCGTCGAAGGTGCTGCTGACCTGCGCAGATGTCAGTGTCGGCTAGCCTTGTGAATAAGCCTCTACGTGTCACGAATCGGATAGAAGACTACCGGGCCGATTCCCCTTCTGAACCCATTGGCGGAGCACTGTCAAACGCATAGTGCGGCCGGATTTCCTCCATAGTGGAGTCCCAGCGGGATCGGTTGCGGCAAAAGCCACGGAACGCTTGCCGCGGTCAGATTTAATAGATTCTGACGCATATCACCCGACATCGCCGACACATCCAACACCGAGAGTCTCAAATAATGATCTCCGCAAGTAAAAGCCGTTGAACCATACCTGGCATCGGCGCAGTATCCAGCATCGCCTTCCCTGCCATCAACACACCTGGGAGCGAAAACCGACACCGAATTCCATAAGTCATGGTACCGCCATACCATTCGTCATGGTTATCATAAAGGTGACCAATACCTGGTGTAGAATACAGTTTTACCGTTAATCACAACAGAACATTCATTCCCGAGAGCGCCATATTGTTTCGACATCTCTGCACCTTCACCAAACATCTGGCGAATGAACGACCGAGGAATACCCGGGCAATCGGAATACTCCTCCTGCGCAGAAGGTGCCACGGAACCGATTACAGCCTCCGGAGATGAAGATGCTGTACCCGACGAAGCGTCATTCGAGTGCCGAGCACAGGATGAAACCAAAATAGACGAGCAAATGCTAGGACCAAACACAGGACCCGCCCCCTGCCTCGATTCACCATCATCCCACCAATATACATGCTAGCTATCGCTAGCATTGTTCCCATCTTTTGGATTATCAGAATTAATAGCCCATTGACCTGAGGGCGTACCTTTGGCTGCATTTCGCCCAGTATGTAAGCGGAGAGCCTGAACTGTTTGCGGTGATTCCTTTCAGTGAAGGATCTTTCTTCGTCAGTTCTTTGTCCACGCTATCCTGAATCGACGCCAAGGCTTCTTTTGTTTCCGAAGCGGAACCTTTCGCAGCCACATTACCTGCTCGTCAATCAACTTCTGTACGGCACTGCCATTTGAGAAGAATTGGAATAGAGACAAGTTGCTCAGGGAGAGAGTATTCCACTTTTATCGTTCTGGTTATTGTTTGTTTGCAATCGTATGTGAATACTTTGTTGTTGAAATCTGATTCCGCCTTTTGCTCCCGCAGATCAGTCGAGACTTTATAATCTTTGAATATTAACCTAATGAGGCCACTCACCAAACCTCTCCGGTATGGAACCTGACTAAAGACAAGCTGCACAATTGCTTTTCGCGTCTTATTCTTGTTGTCTTTTCTTCATCATTCTTATCGGCCACGTGCTGAAGGAGTCTCCCCAGCTCCCGACATAAATCCATTGGTTCTATCACTGTGCCTCAATGGCGTCACGGAACTCGCGCCGGATCACCCGTTTGATTATAATGCTCAGCCGCTGCTTTAATTTGCTCCCATGATACTTTCTCCATAGCCTCGATTGAATTCGAAGCCGCGCTCGTTCGTGTGATCTGAGCTCCAAGGTTGGATAATGCAAGGTCAGTAAACATGGGGTGGAACAGAGCCTACTGGAACCGTTTTCCCGGACTCTGATGAGATCTGAAATGGCGGATTACTCGGCTTTAGTGGATTCAACCACAGCTTCGATGGCGACCATGACATCTGATACCGCCACTCGGGCCTCATCTGAGATGTCAACCGGTTCTCCAGTACCTCCGATTGCGTTGAGAATGCCTGACGTAGTAACCGTAGCTTCCCGATACTCTAGCCCGCGTAGCATCGTTTGTTTCAGGCAGTCCCCGTTTCCTCGTCAACTCCTGCCGCACCAGAGATGTGCCCAGTCTGGTCCACGTATTATCACCCACCAATCCACGTGGTCAACACCTGTAAAGATATACGCTGGTTACGTTCGGCAATCTGTTCGGGGCTAATCGAGTTTGACCACCAACACCATCTGATGTGGCATCAACCACTCTTGGTGCCACTCCGTCGTTTCCAGTCATTGCGGAACAATGCCCGCAAGAGGGTTTGGATCCAACTGGCGATTGATTACTTCGCCTTTTGGTCAATCGATCATCAAATGCACTACCCCTCCTTCGCGTAAAGTTCTCTAACCGCTTGGCCAGAGGAAGAAGCATCGCGTCACGTAGTCCTCGACCGACAGTCTCATCCCTCTCATCGTCAGCAGTCCACGTCCGGGACGTGAGAAGCACGATTGAGAACAAAGTACCTATCTCCATGTCCCTTTTCTGACAAAGATCGCGAGAGTATTCCCACAGACCTTTCCTTTCCTTCGTCCAATCATGCCTCAGACGCAGACGACAGAATAGTTCCCAGCGCAGTTGCAAGACCGCAGCAATAGGGTCGCACGCTCCGGATCCGGGGCTGCAACGTGTCATTATTTCGAAAACGAATCCGTCTTGTACTTTTCAGGAAAACTGTTCTGAATAATGAGCGAGCGTCTAACAGTGTTTTTCGGGTCGACGTTTGCAAGAAATGCATTAGAGTATGCGGGGTCATACTGATGCTGAAGGTTCGATAGTAATTCGTCGTAGCCTCTGTGGACTGCGGTGAGCCCTTGACTGCAAGCCTTTAAGTGTATGCTGCATCCTTACGAGCCTGGTTGACGAGATCGACCTTATTCTCTTTGTTTGATTGCGGTGGTGTTAGCCGCGGTGTCATCTACTCCGTCAGGGAGCCGATAGAGATCGTACCATCAGGATTGGTGGTCGTAACACCATCATTAGTGCAGCTTTCGCTGAATCAGACGAGACTGCGGTAAGTCCACCTGTTTCTGGATATCGCCACACTTGTTGTTCAGGGTTGATGAAAAGCCCGAAATGTCCGTTGGCTGTTTTCCGTTAGTTGATGACACTCGTTGGCGTTGCAAGCTAGAACATCCGTCTCGAGTTCTTTCAACCTGTCCCTTATATTTGGTCAGGTTGTTAATAAGCGCTTGAATTCCATCCGGATTAAGTATTAATGTAGGGTCACCATATCGCTCACCAACTCGCCTCGTTCATCCGTCAGGTTTTCACTTTTTCGGGTTCTTTTGTTATACCGTCCTTTGACAGACTCCACCGTGTCTGAGCACTTTCTCCACGTCATCGATCGGTCCCGCGAGATCCTTTCTTACGGTTTCCGCCAGCGTCGATTGCCATAGTTTTCTCCGCCTTTTCCAAGGCCGTCGAGCAAGGCCTCGGACTCCTCCGCTCGGCTTGCTGGAGTGGAAAATATTGCGTCCTGAGCTATTTTCAGTTCAGCCAAAACATTGTTGATAGCATCCTTCTTTCTGTTTTCTCTTTCATCCGTCGAGGATGCCACTTCCGGCGTCTGGGGTTCGCTGGGAACATCCCCATTGAGGTTTATTCGGCAATCCACCACTGCCTGACGGCTGTGGAGCCTGTTGCATACCCGACCCGTCCGTAGAATAAGACGATGACAGAATCAGCCTTCAATCCATGTCGGTTGTAAGATTTACGGAAGCAAAAGGGTGCGCTGATCGATTGAGACCCTCTACTGCGTTAAGTTCAGCATGGTACTTGCATCCACGCTCCTCCTGAAGTGGTTATAAGAACAGCCCCTAACCCCGGGGTGCAGTACCGTCGTTGGACTTAGGTAATCGGGCAGAGAATCGCGCCATGTTCAAGGCGTGAACTGCGAGAACCAGTCGGCTCTGTTCCTCCTGACGGCGGTCACCGCACCATGGTACATACCTCCGATCTCATCGATATCGTAGCCATCACAGCACTCCTGTGACGATCTCAGTGAACGTTGGCATGAGCCTCAATCGGCAGTTGATCTTGTGGTCGTTAACCAGCCTATCAAAATTATCGACCACGATGGCGGTTTCTCCTGAATCCACCTTCACCCTCAGTCAGGCCACCAGGTTCTGTCTCCAAGTCCAGCATCCCCAGAACTCCCACACTCTGAGCCGGCTTAAAGGTCGCGTCGGTAGGTGCGGTGTGGGAGCTGGGTGCGGGCACAAGGTCCCGGTAAGAAGTGAGTTGTCTGTACTTGCTTCTGTTCCTGGGGGTGTCTTCTTGTGCCCGCTGTGCCATCATCGGTGATGGAGCCCTTGTGGGTCCAGTTCTCCGCGTTGCTACCGGTCCGCGTCGATACTCACCCACTGGGGTGCCACCGGCCGCGCATCCCTGACCGGATCGTGTTCGGACAAGCTCATCCAGGTCCTGGTGCTGGGGGCGGCCTACGAGAAGGTCGCCGACTCCACCTGCTCGGCAGCCACTATCCGACGCAGACGCGACGAGTGGATCGCCGCGGGAGTGTTCACCACCCTGGAGCAGGCGGCCCTGGACGCCTACGACAAGATCGTCGGCCTGGGGCTGGAGGACCTGTGCGTCGACGGCTGCATCGTCAAGGCCCCCTGCGGGGGCCAGGCCGCCGGCCCCTCACCGGTGGACCGGGGCAAGCAGGGCACCAAGCGCTCAGTCATGGTCGAGGGCCACGGCATCCCCGTCGGGGTGCAGGTCGCCCCGGCCAACCGTCATGACTCGCCTTTGCTGGCACCGACGCTGGAGTGCCTGGGCAGGTTCGGCTTCGACCTGCCCGAGCACATCACCGTGCACCTGGATGCCGGCTACGACAGCCGCAAGACCCGCGAGCTGCTCGAGGTGCTGGGCTGCCAGGCCCGGATCTCCCCCAGAGGCACCCCGTTGCAGGCCGGCCGGCGCTGGGTGATCGAGCGCACCAACTCCTGGCACACCCGAGGTTTCCGCAGGCTCCAGGTGTGTACCGAGGTACGCACCCGGGTGATCGAGGCGTTCATCGCCCTGGCCAACACCATCATCACCATCAGGAACCTCATCCACCACGCCTGGACCACCCACCGCTGGGACCAACACCCCACCCACAAGCCCTAACCTCTCATGGGGTGCGTGGTGTTTCTCAGACTGGAGGAGTTTTTCTTCCCGTGAGTCAATAGGATGGAGACCGTGCCAGCAGCGAGATACTCAGACGAGTTCAAGGCGCAGGTCGTGCGTGAGGTGATCGAGAAGGAACGCACGATCGCCCTCGGTGGCCGACTCATACGATCTTGTAGCCCAAACGGTGGGTAACTGGGTCGCCAGATACAAGAAGGAGCACGCCACCGACCAGGACCGCAAAGAAGGCATCGAGGTCAGCCGAGATCGCAAAAATCTAGAGCAGAGAACGGGAGCTGCGTCAGGAGAACGAGTTCTCGAAAGAGCAGCGCCTTCTTCGCGAGGAACGACCGTGACCGGCGCTACCAGCGGATCAAATCACGGAGAAGGCCTACCCCATCTCCTCAATGCCGATGGTCCAGGGATCAAAAATCAGGGTACTACCCCGGGCGCGACCGACCCCAGCCACAGACGGCCATCAGGAGGAAGGAGCTGGCCATGATGATTAAGGACGATTTTTGAGCACTCGTGAGGGCACCTACGGTTACCGGCGAATCCAGGTGGTCCGAGCGGCGTGGGGTCCCGTGCGGACAGTTCCACGATCCGCGCCATCAGGGAGAGGCCCTGCTGCAAAGGCGCGCAGCCACGGGCAAAGGTCCGACACCGTGCCGGCCCAGGACCTGGACGAGCGCCGGACCTGCTCCGACGGGACTCCCGCCACCGACGAGCCGGTAAGAAGCTGTGCGGGACATTCCCCCGCAAGCGGGAGGTGCCCCTCCACGTCAGGGACGTGGGCTGGGTTTATCTATCTGGCGACAGGTCTGGACTGCTGCACCAAGAAGGCCGTGGGTTACGCGATGGCCGACCACATGCACACCTCCCTGGTGTGCCAGGCCATTGACATGGCGGTCAGGAGATGCCCGATCAAGCGAGGTGTGACGATCTTTCACTCCGACAGGAGGAGCCAGTACACGTCCCAGAAGTTCCTGGATCACCCTCGGGGTTACGGATTCGTCCCTCGGTGGGGCGTACGGGGGCGTGACTGGGTGGGCGCGTGGGCAGAGTCGTTCAACGCCACGCTCAAGAATGAGAGAGTCCACCGAATGGTGTATCCCACGAAGGATAAGGCAATGAACGATATTGCCTCGTGGATCGAGTTGAGATACAATCGTATCTCGTCTTCACTCAGCCCCAGGGATATCGCACCGACGAGGTCGAACGCGATTTCTTGAGCCTGAAGAAGGCAGCCTGAAACGCAAACAAGCACTGTCCGAAAAACACCCAGCAGTCCAACAATCTCCGATTCTGGCCCCCAAGGACAGGATCCATCACGCACCAGCCGACCCCAGTCACGCTCGACCGAATTACGCATCGTCATAGTCGGAGTCTACTCGAGCCTCTTTGACGACCCGGCGCGGTCGTGGGCCGTCGTCCGCGCGCCCCTGGAGGGCCGCCCTCACCGCCGCGATTTGCGGAACAGCGAGCTTGCGTCATCGTGCCGCGGTGACGGCGCTTCTGGCCCCGCTGACGACGTCGAGCCCAGTCCTCATCCGCCTTCTGGGCGACGACGTCGACCCGGTCACGGAGGGCACGGGCCTCGGTCTCCTCACGGGCGGCGGCCAGGGCGGCCTGCGCGGCGGTGGATGGGCGCGTCCGGGCTGCCCTGGCGGCCTGCCGGGCAGGCGCGTCGGGGTTGGGGCGACGAGCCGACGATGAACCCGCCGGCCGGGGACGGTACCGCAGGAGACTCTGCGGCGCGGTCAATGAGCCTCACCGCTGCGGGCCAGGAGGAAGTCGTAGAGCTCGACGTCGGTGGGCTCGGCCCCGAACGACTGCCGCGCAGCCCGCACAGCACCTACCTGATCATTCGAGGTCAGCTCACGACGGCGTTCGTGAAGCTCAAGAACACCGACCCAGAAGCGGCCATCAAGTAGAGAAGTGAACTGGGCCGAGATACTGGCGGGGACGCGGGCCTGGCTGTCCGAGGCGGGTATGTGCGACATGGGGAGGCTCCTTCGAGTGCGAGCGATCGCACCCGGCGCAGCAGGAGTCCCCGTGACAACCGATAAGCGGCGTCCCCGGTGACGAACGCCTGGTTGTCGCTCGCCCACGACAAGGTCTCGCGGATCCGGCCCTGCGGCCTGACGGCGTCATCCGGACTCCTCCGGACCGTGCAGTTCGTGCTACCGGGTGTGGCGCGAGCGCGCCGCCCCCAGGTTATCGCAGCGATCGCAGCCCCGGGTACGCGTATACCGAGGCGCGTTCGCACTGTAGGACACCAGGCTCGCATCTTGGGGTGCTGTGCTGGCTTCTCACTTGTGAGACAACGAGTGTCATGACTTCTGAGACACTCACTCAGACAAGATTCCGGATGGTGCTGGTCGTCCTGGAGGCGACGATAAGCCGAGGGAAGAGGCCTGACAGGGTGTGGGTGTCCATGGTGCTGACATCACAGGCGCACCGGCGCCGCACGCCGAAGAAGAACCGCAGGATTCCAACAATCTCCACGGGGCGTTTCCGGCGGCAGGATCGTTCATGTCAGCGCTGTGGACACGGGCCGCGCGGGAGTGAGTCCGCGGGGTTCTTGGTGGCAGAGCCTGGCGCTGTCGCGGTGTGGAACCACCGCCACAGCTGCCTCCGACCCTGCGTCGTCTGCCGCACGCAGCCCCCCGCCACCTGGGGCCCATCTGCATTACCCTCTCGTGCTACGGACGGAGCCCAGCCCCGGCCACCTGGGTCCCATCACACGTCACCAACGTCATGACCTCAAACATCGAGCTCTATCTGGCGCCCGCGCGAAGGCCCGCAAGCCATGGTCTCGACGCCGACCCGCCTGCACCGAGCCGGCTCCGCCCGCTCCTGCCCCGAGTCGAGCCTACTCCACGAGGGTCGGGATTCACCGACACGGGTTGTGCGTACCGCACGAAGGCCCCACCCACCCGCGTACCCCCAACCCTCCTCCAGTAGCACCCCACCCTCGTGCAGTGCATCCAGACGACACCAGCAGGCACCCGAGCAGCTGCGAGCAGCCGGGCTCGGCCCCACCAGAGAAGCGAGCAGTGGCTCCGCGACACGGTCGGCCCACCCCACCAGCGCGTCTTGAGATGCAGACATCCGAAACCCCAGAAGCCATGAGACAAACACAGGGGTTAAGGGTACGAACCGAGACCCACCCCTACGAACGCGCGGTCGGTGGCTCAGTGAGCCCGGCTCACATGACGCCGAGGATCTCCCGTGACGAAGACGAGGGTGTCGCCGCCGCGGATACCGGCCTGCGGGACGCCGCGGTCGCCGTAGCCCGAGCTCGGAGGGATGGACAGCAGCAGGCGCGAGCCCACGCGCTGGCCCACGAGGGCGTCGTCCCAGCCGCGGATGACCATGCCGACGCCGACCTGGAAGTTCAGCGGCTGGCCGCGGTCGTAGGAGTTGTCGAAGACGTTGCCGCCCCAGATCTGGCCCAGGTAGTTGGCCACGATCGTGTCGCCGGCCTCGACCACCTGGCCGTCGCCGGCGTCGAGCACCTGGACCTGGAGCCCCTCGGGGCCTCGGGCCCGGGAAGGTGAGCGGGGCTTGGTGCCCTGGCGCCCTCGACGGAGGGCATGTTGGTGTTGATCATGCGGTGAGCCTACGTGAGGCCCCTCGGTTCGACGCCGCAGCGGGCCTCGGCCCAGCGCGAACCCGGCGAGCGGGGCTCGGCAGCGCAGGCGCGGGAACGGCCCGAAGCACCGTACGCGGCTGGGGCCGGGACGCATCAGCGCGTCCCGGCCCCAGCCGAGGTGGTGGCGTCAGGCCGGACCGGACGAACCGGTCCCCAGCCCTCGCGCCGCGCAGCTCAGTCGCGGAAGTAGCTCAGCAGGCGGAGGAACTCCACGTAGAGCCACACGAGGGTGACGACCAGGCCGAAGGCCCCCCGCCCAGGCGTAGCGCTGGGGCAGCCCTGTTGCGGACCCCGTTCTCAATGGACTCGAAGTCGATCGCCAGGGAAGAAGGAGGCCAGGATGACCGCGAGGATTCCCAGCGGACTCCCAGCGGGATCCCCATGATGGTCAGGAGCGCAGGCCCCAGGCGCCGGTGGTCGCGCCGGTCACCATGAGGGACGAAGTTGATGAGGCTGAAGATCATGTAGCCGAAGGTGGCCACGACCACCACTCGACGGAACCTGCCCTGACCCGGAAGCCGCCGTAGGAGTAGGCCGCGAGCATGGCGCCGAAGGTGGCCAGCGTCGCGAGCACGGCCTGGACGACGATGCCCTCGTAGCGGGCCTCCATGACGCCGGAGAAGCTGCCCAGCAGCAGCCCCTCGAAGGTCGCGTAGGCCAGGATGAGGGCCGGGGAGGGCTCCCGCTTGAAGCTGTTGACCAGGCCCAGGACGAAGGCTGCCGACGGCAGCCCGGCGAACATCGCCATGGCACCCAGACCCGACAGTCGCCTCATTGCTGGTCACCAGGTTCCAGGACAGGGCGCCTGTGCCAGGATGACGGCGAACATGCCGGCGGTGCGGATGATGACGTCGTCGTAGGTCATGCGGCGCATGTCCGCGTTGGTGGCCGACGGCGCCTGGTACTGGGCCTCCAGACCGGCCATCTGCTCGGGGGTCACCTGGCCGTATCCGGCCGTCTGCTGGCCGTACTGGTTGCCGTACTGGTTGGGCCTGCCGTACTGGCCCGTACTGCTGGCCGTAGCCGGCGGCCTGCTGGCCGTACTGGCCGGCCTGGTAGCCGGGCATCGTGGGGTAGCCGTTGGGCGTCTGAGCCGGGGCGGCCCTGGCGCATGGCCGCCGCTCCTGGAAGGCGGTGCTTCGGCTGAAGAAGGGTTGGACATGTTCCTCTCATCCTCTCTGAGGGGCTGGGACCGTCGGCCCGGGAGGCCGCCGCTCGCAGTCCCGGTCCGGCTGTCGAGGGGACCGGCACCGAAACTGCGCACATTATGCGCAGCCCCGCACGGTCAGGGGAACCCTTTTTCCCTCACAACGTAGCCCTCAGGGGAGAGATCCCCACTCGCGCACCGAGCGCCGTCGCCTCCTTGGCGGCTCTCCGGCGGCTCGCATCGACCGATCGGTTCTCATCCTCCAGGAGGACCTCCCTCCCCCTGGCGGACCCCGCCCCGGACAGGCCCCCGGGTTCGTCACCTCGGCCGATTCGCCGACGACGGCGCGCTCCTAGGCTGGAGCCATCCGTTGCTCCTGGGAGCAGCCCCCGGAAGAACCACGGCGAACCATCCACCCCGGCCAGAGGCCCACGTCGAAGAGAGGAACATCATGATCGAGGCAGTCAATCTCACCAAGCGCTATGGCAAGAAGACAGCGGTGGACAACATCTCCTTCACCGTCGAGCCCGGCACCGTCACCGGCTTCCTGGGCCCCAACAGGGGCGGGCAAGTCCACCACGATGCGCATGATCATGGGCCTGGACAAGCCCACCAGCGGCAAGGTCACGATCAACGGGCGCCCCTACCGGGCAGCTGTCGGCCCCCTGTGCGAGGTCGGTGCCCTGCTGGACGCCAAGGGCCTGCACGGCTCGCGCAGCGCCCGCAGCCACCTGCGCCAGCTGGCCGCCTCCAACGGCATCCCCGCCAAGCGGGTCGACGAGGTCCTGGACATCACCGGCCTGACCTCGGTGGCCAAGAAGCGCGTCAGGGCTTCTCCCTGGGCATGGGCCAGCGCCTGGGCATCGCGGCGGCCCTGCTGGGCGACCCCGGTGTGCTCCTGTTCGACGAGCCCGTCAACGGCCTGGACCCCGAGGGCGTCAGGTGGGTGCGTGAGACCTGCCGCCGCCTGGCCGGCGAGGGCCGCACCGTGTTCATCTCCTCCCACCTCATGAGCGAGATGGCCCAGACCGCCGACCACCTCCTGGTCATCGGCCGCGGCCGGATCCTCACGGCCGGCCCGGGTCGACGACGTCATCGCCTCAGCCACCACCGACCGGGTGCGCGTGGCCTCCCTCAGGCCACCCAGCTCGCCGAGCTCATGGCCTCCCCGCAACCTGGCCGCCCGGCCCGTGGCCCCCAACGTCCTGGAGACCACCGCGACCACCGCCGCCACCATCGGCGAGCTGGCCGCCCAGGGCGGCATCGTCCTGCACGAGCTCACCACCATCCGCGCCAGCCTCGAAGAGGCCTACATGACTCTGACCAGCGACTCCGTGGAGTACCGCACCGACCCCGCCTCCCAGGACCCAGATGCGCCAGGCCGTGCCGTGCAGGGCTCCGCCCTGGGCTGAGGCCCGCACGCCAGCGCGCCACGCCCGCCATCGACAGCTCCATCCGTCTCACCACAGAAGGTCCCAGCGCCATGAGTACCCACACCCCAGCACACGCCCCGCTTCCCAGCCAGCGCACCGCCAACGCTGCGGGACCGCGCCCCGCACGCACCAGGCGTCCCGCATCCAGGGCCGCCAGACCATCCTGCGCTCCGTGCGCGCGGAGTGGATCAAGTTCTGGTCCCTGCGCTCGACCTGGATCACCTCCTTCATCACCATCGCCCTGACCGTCCTGTTCGGCGCCGGCCTCACCGCCATCCTCGGACGGACCGAGGAGTACCAGGACACGGCCAAGGACTCTCATCACCAAGGCCTGACATTCGGGCAGATCGTGGTCGCGGTCCTGGGAGCCCCTCATCATCACCGGGGAGTACTCCTCCGGTCAGATCCGCTCCTCCCTGGCCGCCGTCCCCAAGCGCGGACAGCTCCTGGCGTCCAAGGCAGTGGTCCTGGCCATCGTCTCCTTCCTCCTGGGGATCCGTGTCCGTCTTCCTGTCCTGGGCGATCTCAAGCCCTTCATCGGCGAGCACGCCGGCTCCCTCACCGACTCGCACTACGCCGGTCACATCTGGGGCTCGGGCCTGGTCTTCGCCGTCATCGCCCCTCATGGCCCTGGGGCTCGGCTTCCTGCTGCGCTCCACCGCCGGCACCATCACCGTGATCGTCTCCCTCCTGTTCGTCATCACCGTCCCCTCCAGCTCGCGGCCAGCAAGTGGGACTGGGTCTACAAGATCATCGGCTGCCTGCCCAGCACCGTCTCCGAGGCCGTCTCCGACCCGTTCCAGCGCACCACCGAGTGGGGCGGCAGGGCGCTCAGTTCCTCACCCACGGCCAGGCCATCGCGGTCTTCGCCGCCTGGGCGCTCATCCCGCTCATCGCCGCCTGGGATCGTCTTCTCCCGGCGCGACGCCTGAGCCTGCCGAGCCCCTCGCCGTCAGCCGGAGGCTGAGCCCATGTCAGCCCCGCGTCCTCCCAGCAGGCCCTCCCGGCCCTCCTCACCCCACGAGGGTCCTGGCGCCCCATCTCGCTCTCAGCAGCCGACGTTCCCGGCGGCACAGCCGCGTCGGCTGAAGAGCCGGGCGGGCTGCCGCCCGCGGCTCTGACCGACCCCGCGCTCCTGCGGACCGCCTCATCCGTTCCCTGCCGGCGTCGTCCTCCCCGATCCGACGCTCCCTCGCCTCCGGCAGCGACGGAACCGTCCCCGTCTCCCGTCCGCGGGCGGGTCACGCAGCCGCACAAGTCGACGTCGATCACGACCCCTGGAATGACACACTGAGCCCTATGTCCAGCCAGCTGCCAGCCCCTCAGCCCGGCCGTCCAGCCACCGACATGCCCACCGAGGACGACCTCGAGCTCCCCGCCCGAGCCCGCGGGCCTCGCTGCGCACGATCAGCCAGTGGTACCACCGCCATCCGACGATCATCGACATCTCCATCGCTGCCGGCGTCGTCGCTACAGCCTCATCGTGGTGTCACGCTTCTCCTGCGCCCAGCAGCCCGGCGAAGACCTATCCCATCCTGCCCTCTGGCGTTGATCGCGATCGCACTGATGGGGGATCGCGCTGTCACTTCGCCGACGCGCTTTCCCCTGTGGTGCTGGGCCGCCATCCTCCTGATCCCCGGAGGTCTATCAGTTCGCGATCCTGCGGGCCTTCCATCACTCACTGGAGCAGCTGCTGTACGCGACCATCGGCATCAGTGGCATGGGGCTGATATCACTCCCTATCGCCCTTGGGCGCCGTCGCCTCGCACCGCAGAGCCGTCCGCCGCATGGGACCGCGGGGGCATCTCCCTGGTGGTTCTCATGCTGGACGTCAGCTCTGACGACTCCTGGCCCTGACGGTTGGGGAGATCCTGCGCAACACCGTCATCCTCGTTCTCCTCATCCTGATCGGCATCCTGATCGGTTTCAATACCCGCTCCGCCCGCCTGCGGCTCAAGGCCATAGAGCCCGCTCGGCCCGGATGGCTCTGGCCAGCGAGCAGGCGGCGCTGCTGGCGGCCGCCGAGGAGCGCAGTCGCATCGCCCGGGAGATGCACGACGTCGTCGCCCACCCCTGGCCGTCGCGATCACCGATGGCCGACGGCGCCGCCGCCACCGTGGAGCGCGATCCGGCCACGGCCAAGCAGGCCATGGAGACCCTGGCTGAGGCCGGACGCAGTGCCCTGGCCGACACCCGCCGCCTGGTGGGGGTCCTGCGGGAGGACCCCTCGGTCGCCGCAGAACAGCGCCTCGCAGTCCCCGGAGCCGCCCGCACTCGAGAGCATCGCCCGTCGTCGGCCCGACCAGCACGAGGTCCGCGACCTGCCGGTGCCCGAGTTCGCCCCCTGAGGGACGGTGACGCCGGTCGAGCCCAGCGTCCCCCATCGCCAGCCTGCGCCAGCAGGCCACCGACGGCGCGGGCGACCGCTCCCCGCGGAGACCCTGCCCCTGGCCCCTCCCCGAGCAGGCCGATATCACCGAGCTCGTCAAACGCTTCGTGGCGGCGGAGTGCCCGGTCACCTACCGGTGGGTGGGCGCCGCGCTCCCCAGACGACAAGGCCCTCCAGCTCACCGTGTTCCGCATCGCCCAGGAGGCGCTGACCAACGTGCTGCGCTACGCCCCGACGACGCCGGCCGTCAGCGTCGACGTCGAACGGCACATCGGCACCGTGGTCCTCACCGTGGACAACGAGGCCGCCCCCGGCACGCGCCCGATGCACGGATCCGGCAAAGGGGCTGATCGGCATGCGGGAACGCGCATCGGTCTATGGTGGGACCGTACAGGCCGGGCCCGACGCCCACGGGTTGGCGAGTCCGCGCGGTCCTGCGCTGGGACGAGCATGACGAAGGACTTTCTCATGGCAGACGCCCCTGTGAGCAGCGGCGACCCCTCCCAGCCCGGCGGGGCCGGAGCGCCCCGGCGAGGTCAGCGGCCCGGTCAGCGTCGTGCTCGCCGACGACCAGGCGCTCATGCGCATGGGCTTCCGCATGGTGCTGGAGGCCGAGGAGGACATCACCGTCGTCGGCGAGGCCTCCGACGGGCACCTCCGCCCTGGCCCAGGCCAAGGCCCTGCACCCCGACGTCATCCTCATGGACGTGCGCATGCCGGGCATGAACGGCATCGAGGCCACCGAGCGCATCGCCCAGGAGTGCCCGGGCACGCGCGTGCTCATCCTGACCACCTTCGACCTGGACGAGTACGCCTTCGCCGGGCTGCGCGCCGGGGCCTCCGGCTTCCTGCTCAAGGACACCCGGCCCACCGAGCTCGCCGAGGCGATCCGCACCGTGGCCTCCGGGGAGGCGGTCGTCTCGCCGCGCATCACCCAGCGGATGCTGGAGATGTTCGCCGCCTCGCTGCCGAGCTCGGACGCGCGGCCCAGTCCTCCTCGGACCCGCGGATCGACTCGCTGACCCCGCGCGAGAAGGAGATCCTCGTGCTCATGAGCCAAGGCATGTCGAACGCGGAGATCGCCGCGCACCTCGTCGTCTCGGCCACCACCGTCAAGACCCACGTGGGCAACGTGCTGGCCAAGCTCGACGTGCGCGACCGGGTCCAGGCCGTCGTCGTCGCCTACGAGACCGGCCTCATGGCCTGAGGGCCATCTCGCCGGGGCGGCCGGGACGGGAGCCCTTCGTCAGCGGGGGCGTGGAGGCGCTGCTGGGCGTCGTCGAAGCCGAGCGTGACGACCTGCTCGACGGCGTCGGCGGCCTGCTCCAGGGTGACGCCGAGGTCGGCGCGCTCACGGCCGGGGAAGTCGGACAGGACGAAGTCGGAGGGGTCCTGGCGGCCCGGCGGGCGGCCGATGCCTACGCGCAGGCGCGCGTAGTCCTTGGTGGAGACGGACTTGCTGATGGAGCGCAGGCCGTTGTGACCGCCCTCGCCGCCGCCGCGCTTGAGGCGCAGCTCGTGGGCGGGCAGGTCGAGCTCGTCGTGGATGACGAGCAGGCGGCTGGCGGGGTCGATCCCGTAGTAGGAGACGAGCCCGGCCACGGGGCCGCCGGAGAGGTTCATGAGCACCGAGGGCTCGGCCAGGATGACGCGGGGGCCGGGGGCTCCGCCGGGCATCATGCCCAGCCTGCCCTCGGCCACGCGGGCGCGGGCCTTCTTGTGCTGGAGAACCGGGACCCGGTGCGCTCGGCCAGGACGTCGAGCACCATGTAGCCGACGTTGTGGCGGTTGCGGGCGTACCGGGTCCCGGGGTTCCCCAGCCCGACGACGAGCCAGGCCTCACTCATGCGCCCCGCCCCGGGGTGAGCCCGGCGCGGGCGGCACGGGTGGTGCTGGAGGCGCCTGCCGGCGCGTCGTCATGGCTGGACATGTCAGTCACGCGCGATTCACTCGCCCTCGGCCTCGGCGTCGCCCTCAGCGGGGACGACCTCGGGGACCTCGGAGGCGACGGCGTGCTCGTTGGCCACGTTGACCACGGCGGTCTCGGCGTCGGCGACGGCCTCGACGCCCTTGGGCAGGGCGATGTCGGCAAGGGTCAGGACGGTGCCGGCGGCGACGCCGGTGATGTCGACCTCGATGGCCTCGGGCACGGAGACGGCCGGGGCGGAGACCATGACGGTGGCCGCCTCGATCATGTGCATGGTGCCGGGGGCGGCCTCACCGATGACGGTGACCGGGACCTCGACGTCGACGCGCTCGTTGCGGTTCACCAGGAGGAAGTCGACGTGCTGCACGCCGGGGCGGATGGGGTGGCGCTGCACGTCCTTGGCCAGGGCCAGGAGGGTCTCGCCGCCGGCGATGTCCAGCTCGACCAGGGCGTTGTCGTTGCTGCGCAGGGCCAAGCGGGTGGCGTGCTCCTCGAGCAGGAGGTGACGGGGCTCGGTGCCGTGGCCGTAGACGACGGCGGGGACCTGGCCGGCGCGGCGGGCCTGGCGGGCCGAGCCCTTGCCGAACTCGGTGCGGTCCTGGGCCTTGAGGGTGATGGCGTTGTTGGCCATGTGGCTCTCCTTGCGGATGAGGCGGGGCCCGGTGCCCCGCGGCTGATGGTGGTCCGGCTGGGCGCGACGACGCGCAGTACCGCCAGGTACCACCACGTCGATCACGGATGCGCGCCGTGCTGGCGCGTCCCTCGCCGGGGCAACGTGGGCAAGACTACGGCATGGGCGGGGCGCGCGAACAGCCGCGCAGCCGGTGAGGCGCCCCACCTGGCGGGGCCGGTGGGCGCCCGGATGGCTCCCGTCGTCATCTGGACGCGATGCACGAGGGTCGGGGGCTACTGGAGGAGGGTCGGGGTACTCCATGGGGGTCGGGGGTTCGTGCAGCATGCACAACCCTTGGCTAGTGGTTCCCCACCCTCGTGGAGTAGGTCGACTCGGGGCGGGAGCGGGCCGACAGCCCAGTGTCCACAGCGCTGACATTAACGAGCCAGCCGCCGAAACGGCCAGCGAGGATCGTCGGAATAATGCGGTTTCTTCTCGGTGTACGACACCGGTGCGCCTTCAATGTCAGCACCATGGACACTGCCGACCCGCCGGGCGCATGCGACGAGCCTCAGCAAAGCCGAACCGGCTCGCGCGGTCGATCCTCAGGTCGCGCGGTCGAGGGTTGAAGGCACGACCTCGCGACCTACCCCACGACCGCGCGGGCCGCGGGCCTGCAGCAGCTCAGCCCCGTCACGTATGCCATTCCCTCACGATGAAGATCAGGAGGTTGGCGTCAGCGCAGATGGCAACCTGCTCGGTGTCGAAGGAGGACGACTCAAAACGACTCGGGTCATCCTGCATCGCGTGCTCGATGTCGAGAATCCCATCAGCCTTCTCCTTCGGGACCGCGGTGAAGACCTTGTCCTCGGGGACGTACTGGCGCAGGTCGGGGTAGATCCCCGGGAGCGGATCGGCTTTCCCACTCGATGCCTCGGCAAGGGCCCGACTGCTGGCGGGATCGAGGGTCATCACCCCGTGCACCCATATCGGGCGGTCCGGCGCGGGCAGGACCTCGCGTTTCTCCTGCCAGTACTGCATGACCCAGTGAGCCGAGGAGATGGTGACGCCCGGCATGCGTCTGTCGAGGCGCCCCAGGTCGGTACGGATCTCCAGCGTCACGGGGACGTACTCGGCGAAGCTCGCGAAACGACCATCCGACGTCGGCGTCGCACTCGACCGCGACCGGCCGGCCTGCGCTGGGGCGCATCCACCCAGCGCCAGTGCCGTTCCACCGGCGAGCCCCATGCCGACGACGTCGCGCCGCCCGTACTCGGACATGCCCGCCTCCTTCGCTCTCGCCCCCGCCTGCGACCCGACCTGTCGCGAGGCACTGCGGGTGCAGCGAAGACTACTCGCGCCGTGCAGCCGGTGGCCCGTGCTCACGGCGGCCGGAGGCGGGCACTTGTCCCCATATCCAGCCATGTGGGCACTCAACGGGTGGGGAGAACTGCGATCATTCGGAGGACAACGGCCCCGAGCCCGCCAGCGCCTCGCAACGCCGGCAGCACTCCCGCACCCGACTACCAGAGAGCAGACCATGAGGTACTTCGCCGAGTACATCGTCGGCAGGAACGGTCCCATCGACGTCTTCCTGCAGCCTCAGACCCCGCAGCTCGTCGCTGATGAGGTCGCCCGCAAGCTCACTTCGCCCGCTTACCTGGACGGCGCGAGGCACTTCGCCCTTGCGGTGTGGGCGCTGCCCGACGGAACGACGCATATGGACGAGGTTCCCGAGTCCTCCCCGGCGCGGGCCACCTACATCCAGTGCGGCGGCTCGGCAGCCGCCATGAGCGTTGAGATACGCGTGACCCACGAGGATGACTCCTACGAGCACTACGCCGTGGCCCGCGAGCCCGTCGTCGACCCCGGAGCGTGGACCACGATCACCTGGGACAACGGGGGTCCCAAGTCCTTCTCGCTGCGTCTGCACCCCGAGGAGGTCTTCACCGGCGAGCAGGCCGCCCCCGTCTTCCGCGCCTACATCGAGGACGGGGCCCTTCCGCCCGAAGAGCTCCTGCGCAGGCTCGACGTCTAACTCGCGCCGGCTCCGCGCGTTCGTACCGTAGGTGCCGGGATCGTACCCATACTCCTCGACAGCGCGACCTACCCTACGAACTCGCGGGCACGGACATCGGTCAGGCCCGCAGCAGCTCCAGGCAGCGGCGCACGTCCTGGATCGGCAGCTGGCCGGGAGCGGAGGCCCGGGCCTCTCCCTGCTCGTCGGGGACGACGGCGAAGGTCAGCGCCGACCCGAAGGCCGGCGCCACGCGGCTGACCGCCCCGAGCGCCCCCATGGACATGGCGGCCACGGGCACATCCAGGGCGGCGGCCTCCCCCGTGCCCGCCGTGGCCCGCGCGCACACGCCCAGGAGGCGGGCGACGTCCTGGGCACTGGTGGGCCACACGGCGATCTTGGCCAGGTCGGCCCCCTCGCGGGCCATGCGGGCCAGGACCTCCTCGAGGACCTCATCGGCGGGGGTGGTTTCGAAGTCGTGGAAGGAGGCGACGACGTCGATACCCAGTCCGTGGGCCTGCTCGCAGACCTGAGGCAGGCAGCCCCGCTGGACCTCGACGTCGATGGCGGCCGGGCGGCGCTCGGGTGCCCAGTCGGTGAGCCCGTCGAGGACGGAGCGCAGAAGGGCGCCGTAGGAGGCGTCGTCCAACTGGGCCCGTGCCCCCTCGGCGGTGGTGCGGCAGGTGAGCAGTACCGGGGCTCCGGCATCAGCGCCGTCGGCGGCAATGGCCTCCCCCAGCCCCCGCAGGCACTCCAGGACCTGGGCGGCGGCCGTAGCCGCGTCCAGCGGGTCGGGGGCGGCCAGGGTGCCGGCCTCCTCCAGCAGGTCGACGCGCAGCTCGAGGACGTCGGCGCCGGCGTCGATGGCCCTGCGGGCCTGGGTCCGCGCGTGGGCGAGGCTCGGCCCGGTCAGGGAGACGGCCACAGCGGGCAGGCCATCGGGGCCGGGGATGCTGTGCCCGCCCCAGGTCAGCGACGTCGCGCTCACGCCGGGCCCCCTTCGGCCGGCCCCGGCTCGGGCACGAGCGACAGGGCGATGCCGTCGAGGATGTCGTAGAGGCTGGTGGTGACCTGCGCCAGCGGGCGCCCGGCGGCGGTGGTCCGCTCCACGACGCGGGTGACGACCTCGCTCCACACGAGGGCTCCGGCGGCGATGACGTCGCGGCGGCCCGGGGGCCAGGTAGCCCCAGGAGGCGCGCTGCTCGGGCGTGGAGTGGACGATCGCCTCGCAGGAGGCCAGGACCGCCTGCTGGGCTCAGCTCGGCACCGTTCAGGGCCTGCGGGTCGAAGGCCTGAAGGTCCAGGGCGTGGGCGGTGACGGTGGTGATGGTGCCGGCCAGGCCGACCAGCCGCCCCGGGGCGGACAGGTCGACGACCCGCTCGGCCTCATCGAGCAGACCACGCACCTCGGCCCGGGCCGCGGCCTCGGACTCGGTGGTGACACCGCCTGCGAGGAAGCGCTCGGTGATACGCACGCTGCCGGTGTCCAGGCTGATGGCGGCGCTGGGCTCATCCACGCCCAGGACCAGCTCGGTGGAGCCGCCCCGAGGTCGACGACGAGCCGCGGCGCTGGCGCGCACTCGCCCGCCCCCGGCGCTGCTCGCCCTCTCCCCGCGGCGCCCAGGAGCGAGCCGGTGAAGGACAGGCGGGCCTCCTCCTGGCCGCTGACGACCTCGGGCTCAATGCCCAGCAGGCGGCTCACCCCGGCCACGAAGTCCTCACGGTTGCGGGCGTCGCGGGTGGCGGAGGTGGCCACGAAGCGCCGCACGTCGCCTCCCGGGGGCGACGCCCAGCTCGGCGCAGTCGGCGGCGTAGGGAGGCCACGGCCGCCAGGGTGCGCTCCAGGGCCTCGGGGCTCGAGCAGGCCGGTGCGGTCCACGCCCCTGGCCCCAGGCGCACGATCTCGTTGCGGCGGCGCAGCACCTCCAGGCGGGGGCGCCCGGAGTCGTCGCGGTCGGGCCTCGGCGATGAGGAGGCGGATGGTGTTGGTGCCGCAGTCGATTGCGGCGACGCGGGTCGTGGTGGCGGCCTCCTGGGCTGGGTCGGGAAGGGAAGGAGCAGGGGCGTCCCTGCCGCTCAGCAGGAGCAGCGCTCAGGATCCCACAGTCCGCGCTCGCGCAGGGACCTCCAGCGTGCGGTCACCGATGGGGTTGACGCCGGCTCCCGGCGGCCAGGGCGTGCCCGAGCAGGGCGTGGAGGCACTTGACGCGCGTGGGCATGCCGCCGGCGGAGACCCCCTCGATCTCAGGGACCTGCCCGAGCTCGGCGCGACGGGCCAGGTAGTCGGCGTGGGCGGCGGCGTAGGCGGCAGCCAGCTCGGCGTCGGCGGCCAGGTCGGCGTTGAAGGTCTCCATGAGGGTGCTCGGCCTCCAGGGTGGAGCAGCCCTTCACGGCGGCCGGGTGGGTGAGGTAGTAGCTGGTCGGGAAGGGGGTGCCGTCGTCGAGGCGCGGGGCGGTGCGCACCACGGTGGGCGCCCGCACACGCAGCGGGCCGCGATGGCGACGACTCCGCGCGGCACCCGCCCCAGCTGCTCGGCCAGGGCCTCGAGGTCGGCCGACGACACCGGCTCCCTGCGTCTGGGGGTGGGGCTCACGGGGTCTCCTTCGTCTGCGGGGTGGCGGCCGGTTTCGGCGTGGTCTTGGGCGGATCCGACGGCGCCTGGTTGGGCTCGCCCGGTCGGCAGCTCCTTCTGGGCGGGGTTGAGGGTCTTGCCGTCCGTCCCCGTCCTTCGATCCTGCCGGGCGCGGTGCTGCTCTGTCTGGCCGGCGGCCCGCGAGGAGTCCCGGAGCTCCTGGTACCAGGGGGCGTCCTGGGGAGCCTGGGTGGCCCTCGCCGCCGGCCTCGGTCTCCTTCATGGAGTCGGCGCCGACGACGACGTAGCTGGTGTCGCCGGGCATGACGTAGCCGAGGCGCTCACGCACCTGGGAGCGCACGTAGGTGTCGTCCTTCCACTGGGCCAGCTCGTTCTCCAGGGTGGTGGAGGTGTCGGAGGCCTCCTTGATCCTGTCGACGACGGCGTCGTACTGGGCCTGCTGGGACAGGTAGGCGCGCAGGGAGGTGAAGATGACGACGAAGGCCAGCAGGCACACGACCGCCAGGATGACGACCCTGGGCGGCAGGGTCCCGCTCGGGCACCGTCGTCGGCAGGCCCCGCTGACCGGGAGCCGGAGCCGGACCCGGACCCGGCCGCGGAGGCCGCCCGCTCGGCCGGAACCTGACGGGGCCGGGCGCCGGCGACGCGGCGCGTCCCGGACTGGCTGGAGGAGGGGCGGCGTGGAGTCATACCGGCATCCTGCCTCACCAGGGCCGCACGAGACGCGCACCCCACCGGGCGCGTTGCTCACGCTCCGGTCATGCGCCCGCCCCGTCGACGGCGCAGCTGCACCGCTGCCTCAGACGACGCTTCGGGGCAGGCGGGAGAACCCGTCTGCCCCGAAGCGGGAGGGTGCGTCGTCGTCGAGTCGCGGCTGAGTATCGCGTCAGTCAGCGGCTCGACGTCGGCAGGTCGCCGTCAGGCTCAGGCCTGGAAGCGGGGAAGGCACCGGCGCCGGCGTAGACCGCGGCGTCGCCGAGGGCCTCCTCGATGCGCAGGAGCTGGTTGTACTTGTTGACGCGCTCGCCACGGGCGGGGGCGCCGGTCTTGATCTGACCGGAGTTGGTGGCCACGGCCAGGTCGGCGATGGTGACGTCCTCGGTCTCACCGGAGCGGTGGGAGGTCATGGACTTGTAGCCGGCACGGTGGGCCATCTCGACGGCCTCGAGGGTCTCGGTCAGGGAGCCGATCTGGTTGACCTTGACCAGCAGGGCGTTGGCGGCGCCGAGCTTGATGCCCTTGGCGAGGCGCTCAGGGTTGGTGACGAAGAAGTCGTCGCCGACGATCTGGACCTTGTCGCCGATCTCCTCGGTCAGGTGCTTCCAGTCGTCCCACTCGTCCTCGGAGAGCGGGTCCTCGATGGAGACGATCGGGAAGTCGGTGATGAGCTGCTCGTAGTAGTCGACCATGAAGGCGTTGTCGCGGGCCTCGCCCTCGAACTGGTAGGTCTTGGTCTTCTCGTCGAAGAACTCCGAGGAGGCGACGTCCATGGCCAGGGCCACGTCCTTGCCGGGCTTGTAGCCGGCCTTCTCGATGGCCTCGACGATGAGCTCGAGGGCCTCGCGGTTGGAGTCGAGGTTGGGGGCGAAGCCGCCCTCGTCGCCCAGGCCGGTGGACAGGCCGCGCTCCTTCACGACCGCCTTGAGGGCGTGGTAGACCTCGGCGCCCATGCGCAGGGCCTCACGGAAGGTGGGGGCGCCGATGGGGGCGATCATGAACTCCTGGATGTCCACGTTGGAGTCGGCGTGGGAGCCACCGTTGAGGATGTTCATCATGGGCACGGGCAGGACGTGGGCGTTGGGGCCGCCGACGTACTGGAACAGGTCCAGGCCGGCGGACTCGGCGGAGGCCTGGGCGGCGGCCAGGGAGACGCCGAGGATGGCGTTGGCGCCGAGCTTGCCCTTGTTGGGGGTGCCGTCGAGCTCGATCATGAGCTGGTCGAGGCCGCGCTGGTCGGCGGCGTCGAAGCCGATGATCTCGGGGGCGATGATGTCGTTGACGTTGTCGACGGCCTTCTCCACGCCCTTGCCGCCGTAGCGGCCCTTGTCGCCGTCGCGCAGCTCAACGGCCTCGAAGGCACCGGTGGAGGCGCCCGAGGGGACGGCGGCGCGAGCGGAGGCACCGTCCTCCAGGAGGATCTCGACCTCGAGGGTCGGGTTGCCACGGGAGTCGAGGATCTCGCGGGCGTGAACGTTCTCGATGAGGGCCACTTGGTGCTCCTTGCTGAGGGGATCGTGATGCGGTCGTCGGCGTCGGGCACGCTCGCGCGCGACTGCCGAATGCAGGATCAGCCTAGCGGGCCGACTCCCCCACCACGAGGGCCATGGTCCTGAGGATTGCACAGTGTTCACGCCCGGCGAGAAGACTGGACGACGGCGGTCCCTGGGTTCCGCCGTCGTCCTGGGCGCTGTGCGGCCCTACTGGCCGCTGGTCTCGGAATGCTCGGCGCCCTGGCCGGCCTCGCCCGCAGCGCCGTCGGCCTGACCGGTCTGGCCCTGCCCGTCGGTCTGGCCGGAGTCGGCGGGCTGCTGGCCGCCCTGTTGAGGAGCCTGTTGCTGGGGCTGCTGCTGTTGCTGCGGGGCCTGCTGCTGGGGGGCCTGCTGTTGGCCACCTTCCTGCGGGGCTTGCTGTTGGGGGCCTGCTGCTGGGGAGCCTGCTGCAGGCCACCGCCGAAGGGGTTGTTGCCGGACTGCCAGGCGGGGATCGGTCCTGGGTCAACCAGGTCCGAGCCTTTAGTCGGAGTAGCGCGGGAGAGGTCGCCGTCGAGCGTGCCGCGCACCTTGCTCCAGGTCGGCGATCACGACCTGCCCCTGCTGCCCACTGCTTCGGCTGCTGAGAGCTGCTGGTACTGCCGTTCAACAGGACGATCGCCCGCAGGTAGGTGAGCGTTTGCTCGCCTTGCGGGCTCGAAGCCCAGCTGCTCCTTGACCCAGCTGCACGATCTGCGCGTCGGTGACGGTCAGGCCGTGGGCCTGGCCGACCTCACTCAGGATGGGGGCCTCGAATGAGGGCGCTCAGCGATCTCAGACCGATTCACGCCCTGACGCTCCAGGTTCTCCCTGGCCGAGTGCGGAGTCCAGCTCCTGACCACGACGTCGACGTCCTTCTCGCTGACGACCACGGAGTGGCGGGCCCCGTCCAGGCCGGTGTAGTGCATGTCGGCCGCCCTGGCCGGGGTGGTCGGAGCAGCCCGGCGAGCGCCCCCGACGGCGAGGAGGAGTGCAGCGCTGGCGGCGAGGACGCGCGTACGTGCGGCAAGGCTTCGGGTCACGGTCTGCTCCTGGAAGGGGACGACGCCGGAGGGCGACATGGTGTCACAACATTTTCTGCCCCCTGACCCTACCGTTCCGCCCTGCGACGACGCAGCCGGTCCGCCGCCGCCCACCGACGCGGCTCCGGACACACTGCAGACGTCCTGCACGGGTCGTCTACTCCACGAGGGTGGGGATCTACTGGCCGGGGGTTGTGCGTACATGCACGATACTGCACCTACGTGGAGTGCACCCATCCCTCCCCACCAGCCCCCGACCTCGTGCAGTGACCGCGGTTGCGCGACCGAGATCGACACGGCACCGTAGATATAGGTGAGACATGGGAGCAGTCACGGCTGACCGGTCGCACTGTGGTCACACGCCTGTCACCTGTCCGTCCGCACTCGGGTCAACCATCGGAGGTACTCGCTCATCAGCCCGGCCACCAGAATCGCCGGCTGTGAGGATCGCAGCCCTGTCCGTTCCCCCGACTGGCGAGCACAAGGGACAGATTCTCCGGTAGGTCGGCAGGCGGGGCACTGTCAGTCGTTTACGGGATGCTGGTCGCCTTCCTGGCTCTGGCGGTGCTGTGGTGGGGGCAGACTCGGTCAACCGAGACCTACGAGCATACCCGGGCGACGACGACTCTCACGCTGTCCAGCTCCCGCTCGCTCTGCAACCGAGGAGCAGCAGCTCACAGCCGCCCGGCAGCTGCGCGCACTTCTCACTGAGGAGGGCGTCAGTATGGTCAAGGCCTCTCAGGGCGATGGCGACCCCATCCTCGTAGTCCTCGATCCCAAGCAGCGCATCGACTGGATCGAGCCCACTGAATACCGACTCGCGCCATGGTCTCTTTGCGATCCGCGGGACCTATTCGAGCACTGTATGGAGGACACGCGGACAGGCCCCCGCTGGCACCTGCCGGACGCACCGTCCTCGGTACCGTGAGCATCCCGGGAGTCACGCGTCGACCAGCCTGCAGTCGTGGAGCCGCTTGTAGCGCACCGTTGGGCACCGGGAGCTGCTCAGAACAACGGACCCGGCCTTGATCGCACGTGTCAGCTTCTGTGTTGGAGGTGTCCGGGCTGATCAGTCGAGAGCACCCGCGCCAACCGGCGCTGGTGTCGCTGGTGCGCGACACAACAATGGCCACAGCTCGCACTGTTCGCCGCCCTGGGGATCGTCTGCACCTGTCATGTCCCTGGCGCTGTCGCCGCCTGAGCAACGCGGAGAGATCCGGCTGTCGCATGGTCGGCGCCACCGAGGCGGCACTGGTCCGCGAGCGCTGTGGTCGAGAGCCGCTTCGGCGTCATCTGCGGGACCGCAGCCGGAGCGCTTTGCAGGAGACGCGGCGGCGTTGGTCGCCCAGGCTCCGCCTCGCCGCCGGAGCTGTCCTGGTCGTGGGGCGGTGGTGGGCGGTGCCGTGCTGTGGATGGCACGCCTGCTCACCCGCCATCTGGTTGCGTCTCGGCCAGAGGTGCCGGGGCACGATCCACACCGATCGCGGGCGTCTGGGCGCCGCATGGCGTCACCGTTGAGCGCCGCGTATCGCTTTCATGTTCGCTGTCGCGATCCTCGACCACGACGCGGCGGTGATGACCCAGACGCCAGGAGGCGCCCGCGCCTGCGCGAGCTCGACGCCACCTTCACGCCCTACTCCGGGGATCTGGACAGCGATCCGAGTCCCGGCATGATGGAGGACCTCGACGCATCGCCTCGGGCCGGCCGCACGATGGTCATGGGCAACGGAGTCAACGACCCTTCCTTCGCCGGAGGCGATCAGTGATGATCGTCGTCGGGCAGGCCGCTCAGAACGCCCACGACCGGGCAGGCTCGCCGCCGCGCCCTGCACATGGTCGGGGAACGTCCTCATCCCGTGGACGGACCGCTGTCATGGAGGTCGCAGCGTGCTGTAGCATGGCCGAACGTCGTCGGCCGCTCTTCGACCAAGCTGGTGGGGATCGACTGACAGTCGGGGCATCCGCTGCCGCCTCGAGCCCTGGATCACCTGGATGGCACCGAGCAGGAGGAGGCCGTGTGGCGCACGGTTCTGCTCTGCGCCGCCGACGCGACGACACCGAGCAAGTGATTCATCGCGGCTGCCAGGCAGGACCGGCTCGCCCCTGGTTCACGCACCGGTTGGCCGCCGACCAGCCCGAAGCGCTTCCGTAAGCTCCTGGTGTGGGCTGCCATGCACGGCGTCGGCCTGCTGGGGCTGACCGCCCTGGTCTCCATCGCCTACAGCGCCTCCATCCGGTCAGTGCTGCGCCGCGAGCGAGCCGACCTGCTGCTGCGTCATCTCTACATGGCGACGTCGGCTCGACTTCCACCACGCGCCTGGCAGCCTCCCTGGCGTCACCATGCAGTCGTCCGCCCCGACGCTCCTGGCCCTGGCAGCCAGCACACGCGCTGTTGGCGGGCGCCGCAGCAGCAGCGAGCATCCTCATCATCATCTACCCGGTCTTTCTCATGACGACGGTCCGCCGTGTGCGATTCGAGTTCGCGCGATCCGGGAGACTCCGATGACGCAGGCCTTGGAGCTGATCGAGGTCAGCGTCGACTACCACCGTGGCGGTCAGCCGGTCCACGCACTCGACTCGGTGTCCTCGCTTCATCGGCCGGTCGAGTCGGTGGCGGTCGTGGGGCCCTCCGGGTGCGGCAAGTCGACGCTGCTGGGCATGCTGGGGCTGACGATCCACCGACCTCAGAGGCGTCTCGTCAGCAGCGTCACCCTCCGCCCCGGACAGGCGAGCCCGGACCGTAACCGCTTGCTGGGCCTCATCCACTCAGGCGGCGCGGTCATCGACCACCTGAGCGTGCTGGCGAATGTCGCCTTCCCTGAATTACAGCAGGCCCACACCGGGCGCAGGGACGGGCGCGAGCGGGCCAGACGGGCCCTGGACGACGTCAGGGATCGGCTGGGCCGAGGGGCGAGCACGCGCCCCGCGGCTCTCAGGTGGGGGCATCAGCGTGTGGCCGGCGCGGGCCTGGTCAACCGGCCGCGCTGCATCTGGCCGACGAGCCCGGCGTCGTTGGACTCCGTCACCGCCAGGTCACGTCACTGCTCATCTCCCAGAGCGCTCGTCACGGCGGCTAGCCTCTCATCGCGACGCTCGATCCGCGGTGGGTGGAGCCTGTGTTCGGGTCCTGACCATGCAGGACGGCCAGCTACACCGGTTGAGGCGCTCAGGCTCTTCATCGCGGGTGCCGTCGGCGGCGTTTCGCGGTAGGTGGTGGCCTCCGGTCTCGTAGGCGCGTCGCCCTGGACGACGGCGCGCAGGGAGCACCTCGGCCCACCGCACGACCTCCTCGCCGGACAGGGCCAGCCCGCCCTTATGCGGTTGGTGCCCGGGGCGGGCACACGATGGTGCGCGTGGCGGGCTTCAGCACGGTGCCCGAGGTAGGGCGGGTGACCTTCAGCGCGCCGACTCGGGGCGGGTCCCACGGGCGAAGCGCACCGACTTTCCCTGGGCGACGATCTCGCGCACCCCCAGCTGGGCGGCCAGGACGCAGGCGCTGTCAGCGCGCCATGGCAGGCGGTCGCCTCGGGCTACGGGCCCGTAGCGGTCAGCCAGCTCCTCTCAGGACGTCGTCGACCTGCTCCCTGCGCACGCGCCGCCGCGAAACGTGTGCGCCTCCAGGCGCAGACGCTCGTGGGATGTGAGTCCTCGGGGACGGTGGCGTCCACAGGCGCTCGATGCGCAGCTCTCGACGTCCTCGTCGCGCCCTCCCTCGAAGCCGATGACGTCGGCCCCGGCCTTCCGGAGCGGGCCAGGGGCCTTCTTAGCCAGGCAGCCACGGCCTCAGAGACCATGCGCACGTACGGGTCGACACGACGGCAAATGTGCCCGGACTGCTCTCGCCGCCGAGCGGAGTTTGCCGAACCGCGGATCTCCGGGTCCTTCCTTGGCCACCTGCATCCCGGCCCCCAGGTCGGTGTTGGTGGCGATGGTGCCTGGGCGCTCCAGGGCCGTCTCGGTCAGCGGCTTGTCGGAGGGTAGAGGGAGTAGGCGTGGGCCCGCTCCCGGCCGCGCGCGCGCCCGCGCAGCTGGTGGAGCTGGGACAGGCCCATGCGGTCGGCGCGGTCGACGACAAGGTGTTGGCGGTTGAGCACCGTCAGCCCGGTCTCCACGATCGTGGTGCACACGAGCACGTCGGTGCTCCTTGCGCCAGAAGGGTCGATGACGACCTCGAGCTGGTGCTCGTTCATCTGCCCGTGGAGCGGTGGCCACGCGCGCCTCGGGCACCAGCTCGGCCAGGCGCGCGGCGGTGGCGTCGATGTCCTCACGACCCGGTTGTGGACGAAGAACACCTGCCCCTCGCGCGGCAGCGCCACGGCGGATCGCGGCGGAGACCTGCTTGGTCTCGTGGGCGCCCACGTAGGTGAGGATCGGGTGGCGGTCCTCGGGCGGGGTCGCCAGGGTGGACATCTCGCGCAGGCCGGTGACCGCCGTCTCCAGGGGTCCGCGGGATCGGGGTGGCGGACATGGACAGGACGTCCACGTTGGTGCGCAGCAGCGGGGAGATCTCCTGCGCTCGACGAAGCGCTGCTCCTCGTCGATGATGACCAGGCCGGGTCTTGAACTTCACCCTGGCGGTGATGAGGCGGTGGAAGCAGGTGCCGACGACGACGTCGACATCCCCCTTCTCCAGGCTCGAGACGCACCTTGGCGGACTCGGCGGCGTCCTGGAGAGCGGGACAGGGCCCGCCCACGGTCACCGGAAGAAGCCGGCGTAGCGCTCGGTGAAGAGGTCTCGGCGTGCTGGCTCTGGCAGCGGTCGTGGGCACCAGGACCGCGACCTGCGCGCCAAAGTCCTGGACGGCCTTGAAAGGCGGCGCGCACGGCGATCTCGGTCCCGCCGTAGCCGACGTCGCCGCACGCAGCCAGTCCATCGGCTGGGCCTTTCCATGTCGGCCTTGACCTCGTCGATGGTGGAGAGCTGGTCGGGGGTCTCGGTGAGAAGGCCTCCTCAGCTCGGTCTGCCAGGGGTGTCCGGGGCTGAGCGTGGCCGGTGGTGGCGGCGGGCGGCGTAGAGGCGCACGAGCTCGCCGGCGATCTCGCGACGGCCTTGCGGGCCTTGGACTTGGTCTTGGCCCAGTCAGCGCCGCCCATCTTGCTCAGGGCGGGGCTGTCGCCGCCGACGTACTTGGTGACCCTGGTCCAGGGCGTCGGTGGGCACGCAGGAGGCGGTCGCCGGGCTGGCCGCGCTTGGAGGGCGTACTCGATGACGGTACTCGCGGGTCGCTGAGCGTGGCCCGCCCACGGTGCGCCGGCTCAGCTCGATGAAGCGCCCCACCCCGTGCTGGGCGTGGACCACGGGTCCCCGGCGTGCAGGGACAGGGGTCTCACGGAGCGGGCGCGGCGGGCCGGCGAGGCTGCGGCGCTCGCGAGGGCCAGCGCCGAGCCCGCCCGGTGAGGTCGGACTCGGCGATGAGGGCAGGCGCAGGCCCTCGGCGAGCCGTGACCGGCGCTGGCCTGGGTGACGCGCACGACACCGCTCGCCGGGCCTGGCCGGGCGCCATCGGCACCAGTTGAGCCGTCGGCGTCATCAGCAACAGGGCAGCGGGTCGGGAGCCCAGTTACCGTCGCGGCCGAGCTCGCCGTGACCTCGGAGAGCTGGTCGACGATGCGGGCGGGACGTCGCCGTCGCCCAGGAGCTGGGCCATGCGTCGGCCGGGTCCGGGGCCGTCGGTGGCCACGACGACGGTCCAGCCCTGGCGGGCCAGCCGGTCCCAGGTCGGCCACGGCCCGCTCGAGCTCGCCGCGGTAGGTGTGGGGGTCGCTGAGGTCCAGGCGGGTGGTGTCAGGGCCGGCGGCCAGGGCGTGTGAGGACCACCAGCCGCGGTTGGAGGACTGGGGCCAGGGCGGGCCTCGGCCAGGTGGGCGAAGGCGGCGGCGGACAGGTCGACGGGGACCGTGCCGCCGGAGGCCGCCGAGGTCAGGCGGCGGCGAACTCGGTGGTGGTGGCGGTCGTGGTCCTCGCGCGCTTGCGCACCGTTCGGCTCCAGGAGCTACGTGAGCCGGTCGCCGACGAGGTCGCAGCAGGACCATCTTCTGTCGACCAGGACCGGGGCGAGGGACTCATGCCCTCGACGGCGATGCCCTGGCTGATCTTCTCCAGCATGTCGGCAGCGCCGGGACGGCGTCGACCAGGGCGGCGGCGCTCGCGCACCGCGTCGGTGAGGACCAGCTCGCGGCAGGCGCGGTGACGGCGCCCAGCGCTCGATGGTGCGCTGGTCGGCGACGGCGAAGGAGGAACCTCGTCGATCTCGTCGCCGAAGTCCAGTCGCGCGCACCGGCCTGAGCTCGGAGGGCGGGAAGACGTCGAGGATGCCGCCGCTGCGGCGTACTCGCCGCGGGACTCGACCATGTCGACGCGCGTGTAGGCGGCGGCCTCCAGGCGGCGGGCAGCGGTCTCCTCCAGGCCGACATGCGCGCCCAGCTGGACGGGCTCGAGCTCTGCCAGGCCCGGCGATGACTGAGGGCCAGCAGGGCGCGCACGGGGACGATGAGGACGCCGGATCGCCCGCGCTCACTCGAGGGTGGGCCGGGCGGCGCAGGACGGACGAGGCGCTGGGCGGCGGTGTCCGGCGCGCGGCGGCGAGAGGCGCTCGATGGGGCAGGGTCTCCCAGGCGGGCATGACGGCGACGTCCTGCCCGCCGGCAGAGTAGCTGCGCAGCCAGGGCGGTCTCCTCGGCCTCGCGGCCGGTGGCGGTGACGACCAGCGCGTGCGGAGGCATCGGCGGAGCCGGCCGCCGGCGCGCCGCCGCCGGCGACCCGTCGGACGCCCTCTCTCTGCCCAGGTGGCGGCCGGGACGGCGGGCCGGGCGCCGAGTGCCGTCGACGAGGCTGCGGTCGGTGCGCGGGCGGGAGGAGGCGGCGCGAACGGTGCTGGGCGATGTCGGCGATCGGCGAGCAGCGGAGGCAGAGCGCAGTCAGGAGCACGGCCGCGAGGTCTGGTGACTCTCCGGCCCGGCACCACTGGCGGGCCGGACCGGTCGGCCGGTGAAGGCCCTGCGGGACCAGGCCCGCTGCGGACCCGGTTCAGGGTTGGCGTGCCCGGCGACGACGCGCGCGCGCCCGCGGTGTTGTTGCGGCTCTCCAGCGGGACGGAGACCACGCGCCGAGGCCGCCACAGCCGTTTCGGTGAGGCACGCGACGGTGCCGATCTCTGGGTGATGAAGGCGACCGTGCCGTAGGCCGGGATATGAGGCTGAGCAGGGGCGATCTGCGCGGGAGTTGGAGCGCTGGCGAGGGCCCTGGCGCCGTAGACCAGCGGCCCGCGCCATGAGCGAGCGCCACGGGGATCAGCCGAAGCGCAGCGCGGTCAGGAGCAGGTCGGTTGTCGATGGAGCTGTAGCCGCCCCAGGCCACCGAGTCCCCCTGACCTCTGGTAGGCCGAGACAGTCCCCGAGCGGCTGAGCTGACGCACCAGGACGAGGATGTCGCCGCGGTAGCCGGCCGAGTCCTCCTGCTCGCGGCCCGGCCGAGTCGAAGACGCCCAGGACGTAGGGCAGCAGGACGCTGCCCACGCCGACCAGCACCGTGAGGAACCCCATCCGCCACAGGGCGGGGATATTGGTGTGCACCTGCATGAGGCTGAGGATGACGGCGATGACGGCGCAGGCGATCGCCGAGCGGGAGAAGGTCGGGATGGTCGCCCCCAGGACGAGGGCGCCGGCCGCGATCCGGTAGCCGGGCCTCCACCGTGTGGCCAGGATGAGCGGGATCCCGGCCGCCAGGCACACTCCCAGGGCGATGGGGTGACCGAAGGCGCCCTCGACGCGGGTGAGGCTGCCCCGGGCCAGGGGCGGGGACCACTCCTCGTAGAGGTTGTTGTGGACGGTGATGTAGCTGAAGGGGTTGATGGTGGTGACGGCCTCGAACAGCGCCAGCACCGCCACCGCGATCCACACGACCGCCAGGACCTCGGCCATGCGCCGCAGCCCGAGCCTCTCCACGAGCAGCCGTCCGGCGAGGTAGGCGGGCAGGGCACCGAAGACGACGTCGGACAGGACGTAGTTGAGCGGCGAGCCCGCGGCGACGGACAGGCCCACCAGGCACCAGGCGGTGGCGACCATGAAGTCGCCCGCTGGTCAGCCGCCACGAGAAACCGGGCAGGAGGGCGACGATCACCAGGAAGCAGGCCAGGGTGGCCGGAGGCACGTTGGGCTCGAGGGGATCATCACCCACACCGGCACGAAGCCCGATGGCGCCCATGACCAGGGCGGCCCCGACGATGGGGCGGCGGTGGATGCGGTCGGCCACGAGGATGAGGGCCGCCAGGGCGGCGGCCACCATGGGGAGGACGATGAACAGGGTCCTGGCGAAGGACATCGTTCCTCCCTTGTCCTGTCATGGCCGCGGTGATGTCGGCGCGATGTTCGATCGAGTGGCTGTCGGCGGACAGTGCACGGCGGCCCGAGCCGCCGCAGGGCCGCTGTGGGAAGTACCCGGGAAGATGCGAGGAGCCTCCGGCGACCTGACCAAGGTCAGCAGATCCGGAAGAAGTCCGACGACGTCAGCCCCCGGTCGACGGAGCCCGACGTCTTCTTCACTGCTGGGACGGGAGTCCTCAGGACCCTCGCCCTTCACACGGTTCCGGTGAAAGACTCACCACATCGCCCACCCCCGCACGACTGAGAATTCCAGGCGTGGCCGGGGGCGCAGCGAAGGCTACTACAGTCACCGAGACCTGAGCGTGATCTTACAGTTAGGGTTGGTGCCAGCCTTTCAGCATCACGCCGGATGATGCCGCCCACGAGTGCCCGACGGGCCGCTAGAACCGACTGGATCCAGACCAGCCCCAGACCAGATGAGGGAGCAGCGTGCAGCCATCGCAGATCCTTCACGCCATCCGCAGGAACCTTGTCGCCTGCCTCGTCATCCTGCTCGTATGCATCCTGGCCGGGCTGGGGGTGGCCCTGGCGACGAAGCCGGTCGCGGCGGCCACCACGACCCTGGGCATCCAGCCCAAGTCCAAGGAGACCCCGTCGCTTCTCCACCCAGGCCAAGGACCTCATGCCGACCCTGGTGGAGCTCTCCATGAGCCCGAAGGTCCTCGATCCGGCGGCAGCCAACCTGAACATGAGACCACCGATCTGTCGGATGCGCTGACGGTCACCAACCCGCCCGAGACCCTGGTCCTGTCCATTACCGCCAAGGCCGGCAGCAAGCAGGAGGCTGTCGACATGGCGCAGGCGACGGCCGACTCGCTCAACAAGGAGCTCTCCTCCGGCGAGCTCCTGGGTAAGCAGGCCCTGGGGATGACGACGAGCACCACCTCGCCGGCCACCACGGCCAACACCACCATGGAGCGCCCCGGTGCCCAGGCCGCGGCGATCTCCGGGCTGCTGCTGGGGCTGCTGGCCTCCGTCTCCTACGCGATGTTCCGTCACCGTCGGGACAGCGGCCATAGTGGGGACAGCGGCTCCGAGGGCCTTCCCGGGCGTACGGCGGCCGCTCTAAACGCCCTGAGGCAGAAGACCTCGGAGCTGCTGCGACCGAGCCGGCCGCCAGCGCAGCCTCAGGTGCAGGCGCAGCCGCCTTACCAGTATCAGCAGCTCCCGGCGATCGCCTCCCCGGAGGTCCCTGCGCAGCCCAGGCCCCAGCGCCATGGCCCCGCAGGTCAGCCTCGATGCCGTCGCCCGTCCCGCACTGCCCAGCGTCGCTGTCGACCCGGCTCGCCCGGCGTCCCAGCCGACGGCTTCCTCGCCGCCCACCCCGGCGCAGTCGCACGCAGCAGACGACCGCGATGCCCGCGATCTCCGACTCCGCGTACTCGGCACCCAGCCAGTGCCCTCCGCCCAGGAGCGGCGTCCCACGCGCCCGTGCGCAAACGCCGCCCCTCGGTCTCGCCAGTGCCCCGCCACGTCATCGACCCGCTCCCCGTCTCCATGAGCTGCGGCATCGCTGCCGTCGGCAGCTCGGGCGCGTCGGCCTCGACGCGGTCCTCCGCTCAGGCCCCCGCCCCGGACCCCGCGCACAGCTTCGCCTCGGCATCACCTCATGCAGCGCCAGCGGGCCGATCAGCCGCGCGCCAGTCACGCCAGGCCGGACCGCTTCGTCCCAGTCGGCCCCTGATGCCACCGCCTCCTACCGGCACGCGCCGCTGCCACCGCCTCTGCCCACCCCGCCGACCTGACGGTGCCGGCCTCCCCGTCGATCGCGGTGCAGCCTACCGCACCCGTCCCCACCGCCAGCAGCCACCGTCTCCCGGGCGCACCGGACGGCCCCACCCGGCGCAGCACCGCGCTCCCACCGGGCAGACCGTCTCCGCGTCCTCAGCCTCCCCGGCCTCCTCCGCCGCCCTCGGTCGGGGTCCTCCTACCAGTGCCCTCCGCTCCGGCTCACCAGGCCCTGCATCCTCGTCCACCGCTCCCCCGCCTCCGCGCCCCGGCCGCAGCCGTCAGCGCGTCCTCGCGCCGACGTCGACCTCCGCACCAGGCGTGCCCCACTCGGCGGCGCATCACCTCGCCGTCGGCAGACCGCCCGGTACGTCGCCGGCTGGCAGGACGCCTCCTCCCTTCCGACGACGAGCCGCCGCCGGGTCCAGCGAGCCTCGGTCCCCGAGCCCGCAGCTGCCGCATCGAGACTCACGCGTCGCGCCGTCCACGCGAGCCGAGCCTCCCGAGACCGGCTCCTCCTCCGCGCCTTCGACGTCGGTGCGTCGGCAGGCGCCTCGCGCCGGCAGACCCTGCCGCTCGTCGGCGGATGTCCAAGCCGCGGCTGACTCTCGTGACGCCGCTGTCTGAGGGAGTCCTCCATCGAGCAGACCCGCCACCTCACGCCGGTGCCGGCGTCGGTCGGTGGCCGCCACCGCAGCCCGACCCGCCGGACGCCCCACCGCCGCCTCCGCCGCCGTCGATCCAGCCAGACCGGCAGATGGCCTCGGCGTCGTCGGCCGCCGCGGCTCCGCGCTCAGCCCCCGCCCAGGGGCCTCCGCGGCCTCGGCCGGCCGCAGCGCGATCGACGCGCCGCTCCTGGTGAACCGGCCTGCCGGCACCACACATGTCAGGGCGGGCCCCGATGCCTGCAGCATCGGGCCCGCCTATTCGATCTCCCGCTGAACCGTCCGACGGGTCGGCTCAGAGCACGCGCCGCCCGTCTGCAGTCGTCCCTCGTCGTCCGTCCTCGTCGATCGGCCTGCTCGTCGTCGGCCTGTTCACGCGTGCTTTGTGCGCCGTTCTTGCTTCTGCGTTCTTCGCGTTGCGTTCTTCGCATCGCCTTAGGGACCGTGACGCTCGGGAGCTGGGCGGTGATCGTGTTGCCACTGGGTCGGGAGACCACGAGGGCGGTAGGTGTGCTCGCCAGCCGGGCCATGGTGTCCTCCAGGCTGTGTGGGACCCTCAGCGCCCAGCAGGTGTCACCTGATCTTCTCGGTGGCCACCGGCGTGGTCTCGTTGTCCCAGTAGAGGCTGTGGGTCAGGGTTGGGTCGTCGCGGTCCCAGGTGGCGGTGAAGCGACCTTCGACCGAGCCCGCGTCGTCACCTCCCTGCCTTGGCCAGGGTCTCGGCCTGCCCTCGGGGGCGGCGTGGGCTGGCGCGCGCGCCGTGGGAGTGCGCACGATCCCCTGCTGGGTCTTGCCGTTGGCCTCGATGAACTCACCACCATGAGGACGTGCTGTCGGTGACGTCGACCTTTGTAGGCGGCCTGGGACATGCGCGTGACTTGCCCGCCTCCAGGTCCGGAGTACCAGCCGATGATCGTGGGACTCTTGAGCCCGCGACCAGTCCTGGTAGCCGTCGACCACGCCCCTGGTGGCGGATGGTGATGTCGGCGCTGTTGGTGAGGCCATGGCCCGCACGTGCAGGGTGGGTGCCGTCCTTGCGCACCTCGGGCATGTTGGAAGCCGTAGATGGTCTCGCAGGGTGGGCGTGGCCCACCGTGTAACAGTCTCCTTGGTGGAGCGATCGTAGGTGTCATCCGTGGCAGCTCAGAGCCGATGAGGGTTGCTGTCTCAGTCGGCCTTGAGGCTCCTTCGAGATTGGCCTCGTCGAGGCGTCCGACGGCAGTGAAGTGCGGCCGTGAGAAACCGGCGTCGTCGACGGCGATGTCGAATAGGCGACCTGCTCACCGGCCGTGCGCACGGTGTCGTTGACGGGCATGGGCAGCATCTCGCCGGTGGAGGCGCTCGGAGCGCCATCCCGTAGCCAGGCTGGCTCGAGCCGTTGGCGGAGAGGAGCCCGCCGATGACGACCTTGGGTGGTCAGGGGAGACCTCGATCGCGTAGACCTGAGCGTTGGGGCCCTCCGCGGACGCGGTCCAGTTCAGGGCTCGCCGGTGGAGCCTTGAGCGCGGCCAGCCTGCGCGCTTGCTGATCGTTCACCTTGGTGAAGTAGCCCCGACGTACGAGGGTGTCGCCGGCGACCGCGATGTCCTTGACGAGCGTGTTGAACTTGGGCCGGAAGGAGAGATGGGGTGCCGTGCCCTGTGGGAGTGTCGAAGGCGGCCAGTGCGGCTATGCGCCTCGCCGTTGACCTGGTCGAACTCTCCGGCGACGTAGAGGGGTCTTGCCGTCCTGAGACCTTGAGCTTCGTCCCGCGCCGTTGAGTGGGGGGCGAGAGTCCTCGATGAGTCTCCCAGTATTGAGGTCGATAGGCCAGGATGTTGGAGCACTGGGACCTCCTGCTGCTCTTGCGGGCACGCCAGCCGGGCGGGCGTTGTGAAGCTGCCGACGACGTAGACCACGTCGCCGACGACGAGCTGTCCAGGCGACGCCATCGATCTGCACCCGTGGAGGGGCGCGGCGTACGCAGGCTCCTGGGACTGACCGGTCGGTACCCGTCAGCCTCACCCCGTTGTCGCCGACATTGCCGGAGCCGTCGCCATCGCGTTCATGGCACCGGCCGACGGTCTCCTCAGCCGTCGCCACCGGGCGGCGGAGTCAGGCGACCATCAGACGACAGCAGCGGCAGGAGGGACAGGATGATGAAAAGACGAGGGTGGTGAGACGACGCACAGAGACCTCCAGGACATATGGCGACCAACGCGCAGAAGCGGATCACGGCGTTACCATCAGGCAGAATATAAGGCCACTTGAGTCACCGGTCAAATGCCGCAACCAACATTAATCTAACTGGTAGCACCCATCGGTCTGAGACACGCCTCATGCGGAACACGAAGAACGAAAAAGAAACAAATCGATGACAACACCACGCTACCGACCACAAGGTCGGATTGCAACGCAATCGTTACCTGAAGGTCTCCACGCCTGAGCACGACTCGCCGTCATGGTGATCACAAACTCATAAAGGACACCTCACGGGCCCCAGCTATCAATTATTAGGTGGTGGGTAAGGGTGGTACCGGAGTGGGTGCTTGGGTGGGTTGGCGCTGCTGGTTCTGCTGGCCAGGCTGTCGAGCTTGGAGGAGATGCCAGCTAGGACGGCATCTCGCTAAGGTCACCGGTAGGGCCAGGAAGGCCAGATCGGATCCTGGGCCGCCGCGCCCACGGGAGGCACTAGCACCGGCCGAGCCAGACGCGAACGGGACGTAGAACCAGGACCCCGAACGGGACATGGACTCGGCGCCATCCTGGGCACGTGATTCGGTGCCACGCCCACCAGCACCACTGACTGGGTATCCCCACGGCCCACCACCCACCCCCAACTGCGACTTGGGGTCTCCCCAGCCCGGTGCGACCGGTGGTGCCACGCTGGGGCGCCGCAACCGGCACCAGCAGATGAGGGCCCGGCCTGGAGGCCCTAAACAGCCGGGCAGGAGGTGCTCCTGTCCCTGGCTGGCCTACAGAACGCGAGGAGCCTCAAGCCAGGCGTTAACCGAGCACCCCCCAGCAAAGACCCACAAACCCGACCCACAAGCAAAACAGGCCCCACAACACCCCCCACAACTGACCAGACTGAACAGGCTACCCCCCCAGCTGGGCCGACCGACCAAACTGCCAGATGGCCACGCAAACTAGCCGGCTGCCATCAGCCAACCACTCGACTGAACCGGCTGACCCAGCCCCGGATTGCCCGGTTAGAATTGGGCTGCCAGCCTGGCTGGCCAGCCTGCCCGGCAGGCCTAGTTGGACCGGTTGGCAGGGGCGGCGGTGACCGTGAGCGGCCGGCGCCTGACGTTCACTGGTGCGGCACCGGCGACGACCACCGCCAGACCAGAGCACCTGCCTGCAGGACGCATCAAACCCCATCAGCAGAACCCCTGAGGTCGGTAGAGACGACGGACGAGGACACTGAATGGATAAACTTGGCGGGCATGACCAGACTTTAATCATCAATAATCCAGAACATCTTTTAGTTAAATGGGGATGTGTCTGGGGTCTGATGCGTGGTTGGGTCAGGGCCTGTCGCAGCTCGTCGCGGGTGAGGTCCTCCAGGCCGTCGGGGCCACCCAGCACCTGGGCAGGCGGTCAGACAGCACCTGCAGGAGTCAGCGCCCGCGAGAGGCCGCCTCCCGCTCAGCCAGGGCTCGAGGCTCCAGCACCTCCGAGCCCCGTTCGAGGCCCCTGGCAGGTCCGGGAGAGTCAGTCAGCACCACCCGCATCCGCAGCAACCGGTCCCCCTGACCAGCATCCACCGCCTTCTGAGCCGCAGCACGAATCAGCTCCCTGAGCCCCTTTGAGCCGTCTGAGACCCCAGCGCCGAGTTCGTCGCCTAGGGTCCCCCAAAACCGCACACCCCTCGCAAGGAAGGCCCCTGCGGACCAGCCAACAGCTGATCAGGATTGTGCAGCACCGCCAGCTCCTCATCGCCCGAAGCCTCACAACCCCGCCACCTTAGGGAGAAAACATGATTGCCCGCTGCATCATGGCGAGCTTGTCCCGGAAGCCCTGGCGGATCTTTGGTGTGGCGCTGGCTGGGGAGCGCTTGCGCTCATCGAGGTAGCCATACCAGCCAGGATCTCCTTAGCACTCATCAGGCTCAGAGCCGTGAACTGCCCATCAGGCTGACGCGTCATCTCCCCCGGCAGCACGCGAGGCGACTCGGCCCCACCCGTGTGATGCGACACCACCACCGGGCCCACCTTGTCACACCACTGACCAGCCCTACCCTGGGCACCAGCCTCCTTCAAGGCAGCAGGCCCTCCCACACCAGCTCGACCGGCCCCCAGCAGACCCTGTCAAACATGTCCCCAGCCACCAGACCACACCCAGCACCCCGGCCAGACCCGCCCGAGGATCCAGGCCGACGCGAACCCGCCGCTCACAACTCCACCCCCAGAACTCGTTCCAACCGGAACCAGCAGGCCCACCCTGGCCACCAGGGCTACCAGGCGTGTCGGGGGTGCCTCGCCTGCACCAGGCCACAGCCATCAGGTCCACTCCTGCCATCGAGTCTGTGCTGTTGGGTATGCTACCCTGGTCGATGAGGAACTGGGTGGCCGCAGGCAGCCATGAAGATCCACCCCAGGTACCTGGGGGTGGACTGCGCCACCCCACCAGGTAGGGCACAGCCTTCTGCACACTCAACCGATCCGCGACTCCTGACCACCAAAGCTCAACGGCGGCACAAACCCAAACACCTCATCAGCCCCAGGCACCCCCAGACGCTCAATCCCTCCACAGCCAAAGGCCGACCCGTCACCTCATCCTCATACAGATCCTCATGCTGGCATGGGTCAGAGTGATGCAGCCGCTATGCGTTCCCCTGACGACCGGATCAGCGCATGTCCTCCGCAGCGGAGGCGTTCGGATGATCTCGCTGGCGATGACGTCGATGTCCACAGCCGGCCCGGAGATCTCCCCACAGGAGCATCCGCCCCAGGGCGGTGCGTCGCAGCAGTGCCAGCTGGGGCAGGAAGGGGCAGCTCGATGCCCTCCAGCCAGGCGTCCACCACCGGCGCCCACTCAGCAGGATCCGTGATCCACGAGCTGTCCCTGCCCAAAACCATCAAACCCGAAACGCCTCCTCAGATATACAGAACCGACTCGGAAACACACCCCAAACCGCTCAAAAGTACTCCTCCGGCACCACCGACCCACACCCAAAGGGAGGCATGTCACTGATCGTCAAGCGGATCCTCCTGGATCTGCTGCTCGATCCGCCGGACCCCACTCAAGATCCTCATCCTCTAGCAAAACCGCGACCCACATCCTTTTCCTTGTCAGCAAAACCGTCCACAACACTCACCAGCAACCCGATCGCCGCAGCCACCTGCTCACCACCAAGCGCCGAGGTGTCAGGGGCGAGTCGCCAGCCTGGCACCAGGCCCATCCCACACCAGAACCAGCAGACCCACCCTGGCGGGTCACCAGGGGCGCTGTCGTCGGGGTCGCCGGGGTGCCTGTGCCTGTGTCTGTCTGTCGATCTGTGCTGTTGGGTATGGCTCCTTGGTCGATGAGGAACTGGGTGGCTGCCCCGCCCCAGGCAGCCATGAAGTCCATCCCCAGGTACCTGGGGTGGACTGCGCCAGCCCCACCAGGTAGGGCAGCACAGCCTTCTGCACACTCAACCGATCCACTCACCTGACCACCAAAGCTCAACGGCGGCACGAAACCCCAGCACCTCATCAGCCCCACACTAGACGCTCAATCCCCTCCACAGCCAAAGCCGACCCGTCACCTCATCTCATACACACGATCCCTCACGTTGGCCTGCGAAAGATAATGCCAGCCAGCGTCGCTCAGCGTGGACCGGGTCGGCCATGTCCTCAGCTCGGCGGCATCGTTGTAGATGGCCCCGTCGATGACGTCGATGTCCACGCCGGCGGAGATCTCCCCACAGGACGCATCCGCCCCCAGGGGCGAGCTGCGTGTCACGCTGAGTGCCTCGCGCTGGCGAGGAGGCAGGCTCGATGCCACTCCAGCCAGGCGTCCACCACCGGCGCCCACTCAACAGGATCCGTGATCCACGACCTCCCCTGCCCAAAACCATCAAACCCGAAACGCTCCAGATATACAGAACCGACTCAGAAACACCCCAAACCGCTCAAAGTACTCCTCCGGCACCACCGCCCCACACCCAAAGGAGGCATGTCGTAGTACCCAGCAGCCCTTCCTGGATCTGTTCGCTCAATCCACTGCGGACCCCACTCAAGATTCTCAGCCTCACAAACCCATAACCCGCACAGTAACACCCACCACACCCCCACCCCACAAACCCACAAGCAAACCCTCACCTGCCTCAGCCAACCCCAACCCCCACATTAACCCCGAACATTCACGTGCCCTCACGCTCAGACCGCGGACCCGTTAGACGCAGACCCGCCCTCGCGGGCCCCGGTCAGGGCAGCGAGGCGGACTCTGGCGCGGCGGGCTCATGCGGGTTCTGAGACCCGCACGGACCTGCCGGCCTCAGGCGCCGGGGACGCCGACGGTGTCGAAGAGCGAGGCCACCGAGCCGTCGTCGAAGACGGCCTTGATGGCCCGGGCCAGCAGCGGCGCGATCGGCAGGACCGTCAGCTGATCGAAGCGCTTGCCGGCGGGGATCGGCAGGGTGTCGGTGACGATGACCTCGCGGGCACCGCAGGTGGAGAGCCGATCGACGGCCGGCCCGGAGAGCACCCGTGGGTCGCGGCGACGATGACGTCCTTCGCGCCCGAGGTCCAGGAGCACCTGGACGGCCTTGGCGATGGTGCCGCCGGTGTCGATCATGTCGTCGACCAGGACGCAGGAGCGCCCCTCGACGTCACCGACGACGCGGTTGGCCACGGACTCGTTGGGGCGGGTGACGTCGCGGGTCTTGTGAACGAAGGCCAGCGGCGTGCCGCCGAGCTGGTTGGCCCAGCGCTCGGCCACGCGGATACGGCCGGCGTCGGGCGAGACGACGGCGGCGTTGGCCGGGTCGACGCGGGTGCGCACGTAGTCGACGAGCACCGGCTGGGCCCACAGGTGGTCCCAGGGGCCGTCGAAGAAGCCCTGCTCCTGGGAGGTGTGCAGGGTCCACGCTCATGCAGGCGGTCGGCGCCGGCGGTCTTGTACAGGTCCGCCACGAGGCGGGCGCTGATGGGCTCGCGCCCCAGGTGCTTCTTGTCCTGGCGGGCGTAGGGGAAGAAGGGGGCCACCACGGTGATGCGCTTGGCGGAGGCGCGTTTGAGGGCGTCGACCATGATGAGCTGCTCCATGAGCCCGAGTCGTTGACACGGTCGCCGTGGGACTGGACGACGAACACGTCGCAGCCGCGCACCGACTCGTTGAAGCGGACGTAGGTCTCCCCGTTGGCGAAGTCGTAGGCCGTGGAGGACAGCACCTCGGTGCCGAGCTCACTGGCCACGTCCTGGGCGAGGCTCGGGATGGGCTCGTCCGGAGACGACGACCAGCCGCTTCTCACCCTGGTAATGATGCCCGTCATGAAGTGGTTCCCCTTCTCACGGCGGTGCGGCCCTCGGTGTGACTGTTGGAGACGGAGGTTGAGGTCTGTGATCGGCCCGGCCGACGGTCGGGACCGGCGATCGGTGCGCTCATGCGTCAGGCCTGGGCGGCGTCGGCGTCGAGCTGGCTGAAGGGGCGCACGACGCAACCGGCCGGGATGACGGCGTCGGTGAGGATCGCGTAGGCGCCCACCCGGGCGCCCTGGCCGATTCGCGTGGTTCCGCGTACGAGGACACCCTGCTCGAGGATGACGTCCTGGGCGAGCTCGGCGGTGACATCCACCCAGGTGGAGGCCGGGTCGACGACGCCGACGCCCTGAGCCATCCAGCCGCGCAGGATCCGCCGGTTGAGCTCGGCGCCGAGCTCGGCGAGCTGGGCGCGGTCGTTGCAGCCCTCGACGAGGCCAGTGGTCGGTGACGACCAGTGCACTGGTGGACCGGCCGGAGCGGTGAGCATGGGCGACGACGTCGGTGAGATAGACCTCGCCCTGGTCGTTGTCCGTTCCCAGGGTCGTCAGAGCGGTGCGCAGGTGGACGGCGTCGAAGACGTAGACACCGGCGTTGATCTCCCGGATGGCGCGCTGGGCCTCGGTGGCGTCGCGCTGCTCGACGACGGCCGAGACGGTGCCATCGGCCTCGCGCACGACGCGCCCGTAGCCGCTGGGGTCCTCGAGCTCGGTGGTCAGCAGGGGTGACGGCGTCACCGCGCTCGTCATGTGCTGGGCCAGCAGGGGCCTGGAGGGTCGCGGTGTCAGGAGGGGACGTCCCCGCTGGTGACGACGACGGGCCCGGTCAGGTCCTCGGGCAGGGAGGCCAGACCGCAGGCCACGGCCCGCCCGGTGCCGGGGACCTCGTCCTGGTCGGCCGGGACGGCGTCGGGGGCGACCTCGGCGAGGTGGGCGACGACGGCGTCACGCTCGTGGCGCACGACGACGACGAGGTGATGGGGCTCGAGCCCCCTGGCGGCGGTGACGGCATGATCCACAAGGCTGCGACCGCCAATCCGGTGCAGGACCCTGGGGTGACCGATCGCATACGAGTTCCCTTGCCTGCGGCCATGACGATGACGGCGGCGGGTGCGGTGGGAGGTCACGTGTCCTCTTCTCACAGGTTCGCGCCCGGACTCCCGACGGATCCGGCCGATGACCGGACGGAGCCGGGGACGGACTCCAACGGATTTCTGATCAGGTACGGATGGACGGACGGTTGGCGCGCGGCCCGCAGACGACCGGAGGGCCGCCGATGGGCGTGAGCGAGGGAACCCCAACGCCCTCATGCTACGCCGCTCCGCCCCCAGGGATTCGAACCCGGGCCTCAAAGATCCAAAGGCCTGCGTGCTGCCGCTACACCAGGGCGGAAAGGTGCGTCCCGACCTCGTCCGGACGGCGAGGGGCGCGACGCCGGGACAGTCTCTCACGTCCCGGTCGCCCTCAGCACCTTCGAGGCGCTTCAGCGCGCCATCGAGACGCTCAGGGCCGGACGTCACGCGCTCCGAGGACGCGTACGGACCGATGCCACACTCACAGGACTTCTCAGTGAGCCGGGGCGACAGGGCAGGATGGCCCCATCCAGTTCCCCCTCCCACTCCCCCTCCCTCTTCCGGCAAGCCGGCGGCGGTGAGCTCGTCGAGCTCGACGGGCTGCGCGGGCTGGCCGCTGTCGTCGTGCTCATCCACCACGCTCTGGAGACCGTGCCGGCGCTGGCCGAGGTCGGCGCCCGCCCGAGGTCGTCCCCACCGGCGCCTTCAACCGGATCCTCACCCAGAGCCCTCTCCACCTGCTGTGGGCCGGTCACGAGGCCGTCCTCATCTTCTTCGTCCTCGTCCGGCGTCGCCCTGACCTACCCGGTGGCCCGCTCGCCACGCTCCAGGGGCGGCGCTTCGACTGGGTCGACTACGCCCCGAGGCGCTTCGTGCGCCTGTGGCTGCCGGCGGCGGCCTCCACCACCTTCGCGGTCATCGCGATGCTGCTCGTACCGCGCTCGGAGAACCCGGCGCTGGGCCGTTGGATGACGGTCACGCATCCCACGGGCCTCAGCGCGCGCCAGATGCTCATGGAGTACCTGCTCATTCCCCAAGCACGCCTACCGCAACACGGTGCTGTGGTCGCTGCACGCCGAGGCGATCTTCTCCTTCGTGCTGCCCCTGATGATCCTCGGGGTGGCCCTGTGCGCACGCCGGCGGCTCTCCTGGCTGCCGGTGGCGGCCGCCCTGGCCGTTCCGGTCATCACCGCCAGCCCCGGCTCGGGCAGCTACCTGCCGGTCTTCACCGTCGGTGCGGTCATGGGCTGGGCCTGGGGGCACTAACCCCGCTCCGGTCCCCGGAGCCCCCGCCCCTGGGCGACGGCGCAGGCCCCTGGTCTGCCTGCTGCTCATCACGCTGGCCTGGTGGCCGGGGATGGGAGAGCCACACGGCCCAGCGCCTCGCCAACGCGGTCACCCCTGGCAGCGGCCGCCTACCTGGTCCACCTCGTGGTGCGCGCCAGGGCGCTGCGCGGTCTGCTGCGCTCGCGCACGGTGCAGTACCTGGGGCTCATGTCCTTCTCCCTCTACCTGGTGCACAGAGCCGGTCGTGGTCTCGCTGCGGCTGTTGACGCACTCGATCTCGCCGTGGTGGCTGCTCATCCTGGCACCGCTCGTCTCGGCACCGCTGACCTGGCTGTTCCAGCGCTACATCGAGGCCCCCAGCCACCGGCTGGCCCGCCGCACCGGGGCCCTGGCCTCGGCGCGCTTCGCCCAGTGGTCCGAGCGCCGTCGCTCCCGGCCGTGCCGGCCGGCCGGTCGGTGAGGGTAGAGCCATGGCGGCCAAGCGCACCCGCATGAGCGCCAGCGAGCGGCGCGAGCAGCTCATCGCCGTGGCCCGTGGGCTGTTCGCCGAGCGCGGCTTCGACGCCACGAGCGTGGAGGAGGTGGCGGCCCGCGCCCAGGTGTCCAAGCCGGTGGTCTACGAGCACTTCGGCGGCAAGGAGGGTCTGTACGCCGTCGTCGTCGACCGGGAGATCACCACGATCTCGGCCGCGATCTCGGCGATCGGCGACCCGCAGCCGGGTCCGCAGGCCGGCGGCACGACCGCGGTGGGCGCCCGACGCCTCCGGCTCGGCCTCACGGATCGCCGAGCGGGCGGCCCTGGCCCTGCTGACCCTACATCGAGGACTCCCCCGACGGGTTCCGCATCCTCTCGGCGGGCTCGGACCGCGCGGCCGGCACCTACTCCACGCTGCTGGCCGACGTCGCCATCGAGGTCTCCGGGATCCTCGCCTCGCAGTTCGCCGCCCACGACCTCGACCCGCGCACAGCTCCGCTGTACGCCCAGATGCTCGTGGGCATCGTGGCCATGCCGGCCCAGTGGTGGCTGGAGAACCGCTCGATGAGCAAGGAGGAGGTGGCCGCCCACATGGTCAACCTCGCCTGGAACGGCCTGCGCGGCATGAAGGCGAGGCCCACGCTCCACTCCGGCCCCACGGATCAGACCAGGCAGCTCTCGCTCCGTCGGCGTCACCTCCCCGGAGAGCCGTACCAACCATGCCTGAGCGCGCCGCCCGTCACCGCCCAGTGCTGCCCGGTGACGTCTCTCACCGTCGTCGAACCCGCTCCGACTGACGGGTTCCCGTCACGTTCATCACTCCCCAATCGGACGGTCATCCCGGGCATACTCGCAATCCACACGCGCATCTCGGCCTAGCGAGCGCTGAGAAGTGCCCAGGAACGAGGTGATTCACCCCCTGCGTCCGGCTCACGCCCTCACCGGCACGCTATTCTGTTGCTCCCGCAATCACCGGAAACGGAACCCATGGACCCGGAAACCCTCATCGTCGCGCTGCGCAAGAACGCAGTCCTGGTGGTCATGCACGTTGTGCTGGGCGCCCTCGTCGGTCTCGGCTTCGGCCTGCTGACGCCGGCGCAGTACACCTCCACCGCGAGCGCGAAGCTGGCTGTGGAGAACAGGTCCGAGGACCCCAACGCGTCCTCCCCGATCAGCAGCTTCGACAAGATCATCCCGACCCTGGTGGAGCTCGGAACCTCGGAGAGCACCCTGTCCGAGGTCTCCAAGAGCACGGGAATCGACCAGGCCGAGCTGCGCAAGTCGGTGACCGTGAGTGCCAAGACCGGGACCTTCATCGTCGAGATCTCAGCCACCAGTACCGATCCGGAACGGGCCCACGCAATCGCCCAGGCGGAGATCGGCGCCCTGGACTCGGTGGCCCGAGGCGCAGTCCCTACCTGGTTCCGGGCGGTGGCGACCTGACTCTCGGCGGTGGACAACCCTCCCACGACCCCACCTCGCCCTCGAGCCTGTCGGCCCTGTCCACCGCGCCCATCGGAGCCGCCATCGGCCTGGCCGCCGGTGCTGTCATGGCCATCCTTCTGTACTTCCTGAGCCAGAAGAACCCCGCAGGACAAGGTCGAGGACCCGCTGCTCATCATTGGGCGCCGTCGATCTCGGGAAGACTCCTGACCGGCCGTGGCCCCAGCCCTGGTCACCGGCCGCTTCCCACAGCGGCTCGCGAGACGTCGTTGGCGACTGATCTCGAGTCGAGGCCTGAGCCGAGTCCCCGATGGCGTCGGCTGGAGATGGCGATCGCCGTCGTCCTCCTGGTCTGCGTGGGCGTGCGCCGCGAGCTGGCGGCCGCCCTGAGCGTCGGCGACTGCGTCGCGCTCGCCGCGATCCCCATCACCTGGACGGCCGTGCGCAAGGCGCGCCGGTTCTCCCTGCTGCTCATGCTGTCCATCCTGGCGGCGGGCACGGCCTACATCATGTCCCTGCTGGCCGAGAGCAGCTTCGTCGTCGAGGCCTGGGCCCGCCGCGCCACCACCCTGAGCCTGCTGGCGGTGCCGTGCGCGGTGGCCGTCTTCGTGTGGGGAGCGCGCCGGCTGGGAACGAGGCGCGCGGCGATGGCGGTCGGCTTCGGCATGTTCCTGGACGCGTTACCGCTCCTCCAGACCAGCTCCAACCCGTGGAAGTTCGGGGTCGGTGCGGCGGTGACGATCATGGTCCTCAGCTCTCGTGGCCAACCGGCGCCGGCTCGTGCAGATCGTGGCCCTGCTGGGGCTCAGCGGTGTCTTCCTCGTCTCCGACTCGCGCTCCACCCTGGCCTTCCTCGCCATCATCCTGGGCACGGTCATCTGGCAGGCCCTGGCCTCATGGGCGCGGTGGAACGTCCCCACTCCGAGGCGTCTGGCGGTCTCACAGATCATCGTGCTGGCGGTCGTGGGTGTGACGGCGATGGCCGGGGTCGTTGCCGCCTCGGAGTCCGGGACCCTGGGCGAGGACGCCCAGAACCGGACCATCGCCCAGTCCTCGAGCTCTGCGGGCCTGCTCCTGTCCGCCCGGCCCGAGCTGGGGCCTCCTGGGCCCTGTTCCGAAACCGCCCGTGGGGGTACGGCGCAGGCGTCAAGCCCCGCTTCGAGGACCTGTGGGTGGCTAAGCGAGGAATGGCGGCCCTGGGCTACGACCCGGAGAACGGCTACGTCGAGAACTTCATGTTCGGTGGCCGCATCGAGCTGCACTCCGGGGTCATGGACATGTGGGCGGCGGCCTCGATCCCCGGGGCTCTCCTGCTGCTGCTCATCGCCGGGATGGCACTGGCGGCGATGATGCGCGACCTGGGGCGCTCAAGGCCACGCCCTGGCTGTTCTTCGCGGCCCCTGACCGTGGTGCAGAACGTGTTCATGGGGCCGTGGACGGTGCTGCCCGGCCTATCTCGCCGATCGTGCTGGGGCGCCGCCGTGCTGCAACCGGCCCTGCGCGACGCCTGCCCCAGCTGGGCGCTGATCGAGCGGGTGACGCCCCGAGGACGAGAGCACGACACCGATGCGGCGCCCTCATCAGAGCTCACCCCCGACGTCAGCCCCTCCCCGCGGCAGACCCTCACCCGAGGCCGCGGCACCCAGTAGCTGAGCACCGGCGCACTCCACGAGGTTCAGGGCGCACTGGCTGGGCTGTGCATACTGCACCAGACCGCACCTGAAGCCTCCGAGCCCCTACCCAGTGGACCCCTCGTGCAGTACACGCCAGCAGCACCCCAACGGCTGCGTCCCCTGACCACGCCGGATCCAGACTGCCCACTGGCACGATCTCGGGCTGAGGGCTCATCACGACCGAGGCGGTCCAGAGTTGGATCCCAGACCCGCTGCTCAGTGGTCGTACTCGCGGTGGACGCCGCCGCCGGTGCTGGCCGCCAGGATGCCGCGACCGCGCGCCAGCAGCCGAGCTTGGCAGCGTGCCTCGGATCGCCGATCAGTGTGCCGCCGGCCGTCCGCAGGCCCCCGACGACGATGCGCACCAGGCCACCGCCGCGGCCCGGGCCCGGATGGCCGGCTGGGCCCCGCCTGCCCCGCCAGGGCCAGCTCGACGCGCACCGAGGTGGCGGCGTGGGAGCGCTGCCGGCGCAGGATCCAGGGACGGGCGAGCCGGGAGGCCGGGACGTGGTCGCGCACGCGCCTCGCGCACCAGCGGATGACGCCCGCCCGGCGGCGCTCAGCCGGCGGGTGAAGAGCGTGTCCTCTCCCCGGTGGCGCCGAAAGGCCTCGTCGAAGCGCAGCCCGGCCCGGCGCACGAAGCCCAGGTCCAGCAGCAGGCGTTGGAGGCCGCCACCGGGCGGACAGTGCCGGTGGGCCAGGTCTTGCGCACGAAGAACTCCCCTGGCGTACCCACGCCTCCGGCTCGACCTCTAGACCGGGGATGACGGGCCCGGCCACCGCCTGGCAGCCGGTCGATGCCCTGCAGCCCCACGAGGGCGGCGAGCCAGCCGGGCTCGGGGCTCCCCGTCGTCGTCGATGAAGATGAGCAGGTCGCGCTCAGCGGTCTCATCGAGGGCGCGGTTGCGCACCGCCGCCACACCGGGCCGCCTCGACGACGTAGCGCACGCTCACATCGGGTCCCGTCGGCTCATCCGCCGAGGCACGCACCGCCACCCCGGCGTCGGCCGCGGCGGCGAGGGCGGCCTCGCGCCCAGAGCACTGCGCGTCGTTGTCGATGACGAGGACCTCGGCGTCGGAGCACGCGTCCCGCCACCGGATGCTCGCGCGCAGCCTCGCTCCGCTGACCTGTCTCAGGACCCTCCGATGGCCCGCTTCAGGTCCTGCGGGACGCCGGAAGGTGGGGATGGCGATCGTCAGCCGGCTCATGCGCCCTTCCTGCCGGCTGCGCGTCGCATTCCGCCTGCTGCGGGGGCGACCGTACTCGCGCACGTGGCCCGCCCAGCGCGCCACGACCATGCTCAGCCCCGCGCGAGGAGACCTCGTAGCGGGCCTGAGCGGGCACGTCACCGCGGATGCGGGCCACGCCGGCGCGCGCCCGTCGACACCGGCCTTGGCCAGCCCCTTGAGCGCTGTAGCCCAGGCGCAGCCCTGAGACGCGCGAGTCCCGCCGGACGCACCGTCGGCGGGTCCGACCGTGTCGATACGCACCCGGGCCCAGGACGAGCCCGAGCGCAGGGAGCGCTCCAGCACCCAGGTACGCCTGGCTCGGGCGGCGGGCACGCGCTTGGTGACCACCGCCCCGGCCGCGAAGCGGATGACACCACCGGCGGGTGAGCTGGCGGGTGAACAGGGAGTCCTCGCCGCCGGTGAGCCCGTAGCGCGGGTCGAAGCGCAGCCCCAGGCCGCTCGACGACGCCCAGGTCCAGGAGCAGGTTGCCGGTGTCGGCGCTGCGGACCTGGGCGCCGTCGGCGGCCTCCCAGGAGTCGAAGGCGCCCGAGGCGGTGACCCACGGCGAGGGGTCGACCTCGAAGGTCGGCGGCGTGGGGCCGGTGACGGCGGCGCATTCCCTGGGAGCGCCAGGTGCTCACGCAGGGCGCTCGAGCCAGCCCCGGTGAGGATCTCGTCGTCGTCGATGAAGACGAGGGCGTCGGAGCCGCGGGCCTCGCTCAGGGCGCGGTTGCGTCCGGCCACGATGCCCGGCTCGGGCTCGTGGACGTAGACCCAGCCGCGACGTCAGCGCCGCGGGACCGCCGGATCAGCCTGCCCCGAGCGGTTCCGGCGATTCCGCCGGCTGCGCTCCTCCCAGCGCCACGTGCGGCCTCGACGACGCCTCGCGCCCCGGCCTGCGGGTCATTGTCCACGATGAGTACGCTCGCCGTCGCGTCCGCGCCCGGAGACGTCGTCGGCCCTGCGCCAGCAGCTGGGATGACCTGCGCCAGGTAGTCGTTGCGGCGGTAGGTGAGCATCGCGATGGTCAGGTGCACGTCCAGCCCCGTCCTTCCTCCCGCCTACCGGCGGCTCGCGGCGTGATATCAGGGTCTACCGGTACTATCACGAGCCGGGTACGCCCCACGGTCGGGGCGCCCGCCACGACGTCGCGACAGCGCCCTGACCGCCTGCTCGACACCGCCCCTGCACTCGGAAGGCTCCTGCCCCGATGACCGCCACTCCCTGAGCTCGCCCTGAGCCCACCGAGCCGCCGAGACCGCGGAGTCGAGACCGCGCTCCGCAGAGCGTCCGACGGGCTCTCCGGCCGACGAGCTGCTCTCGCGCACGGCGGTCGTCGTCGTCAGCTATGACTCGGCGGCGCTGCTGGAGCGCACCCTGGCGCGCGTGGCCGAGGACTCCCCGAGGCCCGCATCATCGTCGTCGACAACTATCTCCACGCCGCCGCCCGCGAGGAGCTGGTGGCGCTGGCCTCCCTCACGCGGGCTGGGAGGCGGTCCTGCCGCAGACGAACACGGGCTTCGGCGGCGGCATGAACCTGGGGGCGGCACGGGCCCGCGAGCTCGGCGCCGACCTGCTCGTCCTGCTCAATCCCGACGCCGTCATCGCCCGGGCCGACCTCATCCGACTGGCGGCCAGGGCGCACGCGGACCGGCTCGCCCTGGTGGCGCCGGTGCTCAAGGACTCCAGCGGCCGTATCGTCTCCGGACGGATCGTCGATGTGCCTGGCAGACGGCTCGATGCGCTCGCGCCGCTCGCCGCGTCCGATTCCCCGGGCGGCACCCAGCCGTGGCTCTCAGGGGCCTGCCTGGCGCCTGTCGACGCGATCTGTTCGAGGCCGCCGGGGGCCTGACGCGCGCTACTTCCTGTACTGGGAGGACGTGGACTTCTCGGCCCGGGTGCTGGCGGCCGGCGGCAGCCTGGACCCTGGCGCGCGACGCCGTCGCCGTCCACGACGAGGGCGGCACCCACTCCGAGGTCAGCGTTCCCATGTCGCAGGACTCGAGCAGGGGACCGTTCCAAGTCGGACATCTACTACTACCACAACGTGCGCAACCGGCTGCTGTACGCGGGCTGCACCTGGACCGGGCCACGCAGCGCCGGTGGTGGCCACCGCCGGGCCGGGCCGCTCGTGAGATCGTCCTGCGCGGCGGCAGGCGCCAGCTCCTGCGCACCCGGCGCCCGCTCATCACCGCGCGCTCAGGCCACCCGCGACGGGCTGAGACTGCTCCGGGCAGCTCGCCGCGGCGAGCTGCCCGGACATCGACGAGCCCCTCATCCGCGGCTGATTCAGCCTGCGCTTCCGTATCCCGTCGTGTCCTGTCCGCCTCGCTTTCCCGAGGCACGTGAGTGTCATGTCACCTGAGACACTCGCTCCGGCGGGAATCCACGGTAGGGCTGGTCGTCCTGGAGGCGACGACGAGCGATGAAAGGGGCCTGGCAGGTGCGGGTGTCCATGAAGCGGACATCAGCACGCCGCCAGCTCCCACAGGCCGAGCCAGAACCGCAGAACTCCGGGGATCTCTGCCGGACTCATCGACGGTGGGCTCAGCTGATGTCCGCTGTGCGCGGACACCGGGCGGTACTCCGCGCGTAACTTCCGGGCCCAGGATCTTTGCACGGCAGATCCTGGCACGGCTCATCCGCCCCCTGCGCAGGTCCAGTGGCGCCAGCTCAACGCTGCAGCTCCGGGCCCGGGCCCTTTCAGGTCGGCCCACTCCGCAGGTAGGGATGTGCGGCGAGGATTGTGAGTACCGCCCGCGTCCCTCGCGCCCAGAGATGGAGTACACTCCAGACCTTGCCCAGTAGCTCGGTGCTCGTGCAGTACACGCCAGGCACCACCCAAACGGCCAAGCCCGCTGCCGACAGGGCGAACAACGACGATCGCGCTCGAGATACACCGCCCGCCGGCTGGATGCGCCATGACACCGAAGGCTCTCAGGAAGCCATTTAGACAACGCAGTCCTGTCTCGCCGCCGACGTCTGAATCGGCGGCGGACGCATCAGGCCGTCCGCCTCTCACAGGTAGTGCTGCGCAGGTCCTCGGGAGTCGTGGCGGACAGGTCGG
>BNJV01001506.1_pt1 | contig 65904 bp, 119 predicted proteins | sample 8540591 | NCBI WGS metagenome assembly BNJV01 (sample SAMD00202457, study PRJDB9452) | human saliva metagenome | host: Homo sapiens
CTGACCGGTACCGGGGTCAGCTGCGTTCTGCATGCTGTGAGTTGGAAACGTTCGGAGATTTGAATAAATATGGAGAGGATTGTGAGTGGGCCGCGCTGCCTACGGGGATGAAAGCGTTCGCCGTTCTGGCGTTCCTGATCCGGTGTACTTGTTAGGCGCATAGCATTACTGATGAAGGTCAATCTGATCTTGCGGATGCGTTATCTGTCTATGTGCGCCAAGGTGGGAAAACTCCACTGGAGAGATCGCGTTCCTCGAGCGAAGCGAGCGGTCTGCAGGCACTATCGGCGAACATGGTGCGAATCATCTTTGTTGTCGCAGTTTCGCCCATTCCTGCGGGAAAGGGTCGAGCACGCGAGACAGCAGCGCTGCGTATCTATGCACGCTTCTCGAGGGCGACTTTTGACGTGCTTATTCACTTAGAAATTCTTGACGGCAGACGAAGCCAAGATGAAAAGGATAAGAACACACGATTTCCTTTAGCTCAACGTAATAATAGGTGTTGACGCCAAGATTTCGTTTGTCTCATAAGTTCGGCTATGAAGATAGGCGACCGTGGGTTCCGGATCAAGGTGGTTGGGGTGCTGGGAGACCATCTAGCCGATCTGTGCATTGGTGGCTACTGAGGGACTTTGTCGCCGGATCTCGTGCGAGGCGGAGGAGATTAACCCCGTAGGTAGCGCAGCGCCGGGCCCGGCATGACGACACGGTGCACCAGCAGCTACTTCCACTCGCGCCGTAACGCGGCGCACGTCAACTATGGACGCCAGACTTTGCCGCGATTGCCAGTAATCGCGGCATTGCCGGTAACAGCGCATGGCTCACACGTCCGCCGCTTCCCCTCCTTGCGGCGTTGTCGTCGCTCGTGGGTGACAGTTCCTCGGCTCTGGCAGTGCACTGGCGCAGCTCATGCACGGTGGCGTGCGGTCACGGTCAGGGAGATCCGCTGCAGGCGCTCGTGCATGTGGCCAGCAGGGAGCCCGGTGATCGCGTGCCAGGGAGTTTGCCTGCCATGCGCGACGGTGGCCTGGGCCGCCGAGGCGCTACTCGAGTCGTCGTCGTCGAGCGCCGTCGTCGGAGCCGGGCTCGTCCTCGGGCTCGCGCCACACCCTCGTCGCAGCGGTGGACGCTCGTGGCGATGAGGCGGCGTTGGGCAGGTCCACCGTGCGCACCCAGTGACCGGCGTCGAGGGCGTTTCTGCCGAAGTCCTCGTGCCGGTTGATGAGCCGCACCACGAGCACCTCCTCAGGCACGTCGATGTGGATGAGGAGGTCGATCCGCTCGCGTACTGCGCCCCAGCCGCGCGTCTCAGAGCGCAAGGTAGTTGCCCTCGGTGACGACGACGCCGGTTCCGGAGACGACGCCCCCAGCCGACACCGACTCGTGCAGGGTCCCGCCGATAGACCGGGACGAGGACCTGATGGGCGCCGTCGGCTCGCACCCGGTCCAGGGCCGCCAGGTAGCCCTCGACGTCGAAGGTGTCCGGGGCGCCCTTGCGGTCGCTGGCGCCCCAGCTCGTCGAGGACGGCGTCGGACAGGTGGAAGCCGTCCATGGGCGATGAGCCCGGCGAAGAGGTCAGCCTCCTTGAGCCGGCCTTCCAGGTCTGCGGCGATCGTTGACTTCCCTGAACCGGGGAGCGCCCGACGAGTCCGACGACGAGGCGTTCGGGCGCGTCGTCGGTCGCCAACCGCTGCGTGAGCTGGTCGACGAGGTTGCTGACAAGGGTGGAGAGTCTCGCCCACCCGAACCGTGGGGGCCTCATGGAACTATTATCTCAGTCAACTATCTGACTGAGGAGCGGATGCGGCATCTGTATCCATTGTGATGCCTTTGAAGACCGACGTCCGGGGACCAGAGGCGACGTAGGTGACAGGGCGTGACGCCCAGTCGGCAAAGCCGCGTGGGTGCGGCGGTCATGCCGACGGGTGGTGGGGGCGTGAGTGGCCCGTGATGGCTGTGACGGGGCCGAGTCTGCGGTGTGCGCTTCGCAGGTCTGAGACCCTGACGCCGCATGTCGGACTGCAGATGAGACCCGTGCCTACTGAACTGCCGAATCTAGATTCAGACTGTCATCAGCTCTTCTCAGAATTCTCTCGAAAGGTCGCCCTGTGTCCGCCATCCCTATCCCCAGGGTGCTTGGTAGCTCCCGGGCGCGATAGGTGCTCTTGTCGCACTTGTCGCGCTCGTCGCCACGCTCCTGACGGTCCTGCCCACGCAGGCCCGAGCCGCCAACAACCCGCTCGATCGCCGTCTCCGGCCTGTCGCTCGTGGTCTCCAACGCCAACGGCGTCGAGGACCGGACAACACCTCGGTCAAGGTCGATGACATCCTCAAGCTGAAGTTCGCCTGGGATGCCCGCAACGCCAACGCCAGAGTGGCGACTCGCTTCCAGATCCAGCTGCCCGAGCAGCTCCGCAACCGGGAGCGCCTCTCCGAGCCGATGAAGGTCTCCCACCAGGGCGCTGAGCACACCATCGGTGAGTGCGTGATGGACGACCGCGCCATCACCTGCACCTTCAACAGCACTCTCGACACCATCGTCGGCCAGGGCTTCTACCGGCCTGCAGGGTACGGAACGGCGCTGTGCTGGGCTTCTCAGGCCAGCGACTCGGCCAATGTGACGATCGATGCCAACGGCAAGCAGACCGAGGTGCCTGTGCCCGGCGGCAAGATTGCTGAGAACGTCGGACATGCGCATAAGCCGCAGTGGATGAGCAAGTGGGCCGCCGATATCACCAGCACCTCAAAGACGGTGGACTGGGAGGTGACCTTCGGACCGGACCCAGGTCAAGGAGGCGCTTGAGAAGAAGGGCCAGTCGCTGACCGTGGACGGCAAGACCCGCTCGACCATCACCTTCTCCGACCAGCTCGGTCCCGGGCAGGTCTACGTCCCGAATAAGAGCGACTGGAAGCTGAAGATCGGAACCGCTCAGGGGCGGAACCACATCTACGGTCAGGTCACGGATGCCAGCGGCACCGACCAGGACACCAGTCAGGGCGACTTCGACCTCGATGTCGCCGTCCAGGGCAGCACCGCCACCATCACCGTGACCGGCCCCTTCGCGCCGCAGACCAACTACCACATCTACTACCCCTCTACCCCGACCACGGCCGACGGCGTCGTTCAGGCCGGCGTGGAGTACACGAACAAAGCCTCTGTGGTGGGAGCGATCTGGAGCACTCCTACTCGGTGCTACTACACCAAGTCCTTCACCATCAACGTCGACCATGGAGCCAGGATTCGGTGGACTGGACATCACCAAGCTCCTCACCGGGTCCGAGACCGCCAAGGTGCCGGGCCGGCACCACCTTCGAGGTGGGCATCAACTACACCCTGCCCGGCGGTGCCACCGTGGACACCTACCCGGGGTGGAAGGCTCCGGGGACCGTTAACCAGACCCGCACCGGTGGCACCACCTCCATGACCGTCACCGTTGGTGAGAAGGCCGTGTACAACGGCACCTTCCGGTCTGGGACGGTCCTGACCCTCGACGAGGACACGACGACGGCCTCGACCACTCCTGCCGGCGTCGTCTGGGGCAGCCACACCTTTCGCCAGTCGAGGACCAGACCACCAACAGCGTGACCATCGAGGACCAGAAGTCCACGGCCGTGACGCTGCGCAACCCGCCGACCCCGCCGCTGTGGAGGAGGGTGACTTCACGGTCACCAAGGCTCTGGCCGGCGACGGCGACTTCAGCAAGTCGACCTTCGAGTTCACCTACACCTGCACCGACGGCACCGAGGGGTCGCTGACGGTGACCGGAGCCGCGACCTCGGAGAAGTCCAAGAAGGTCAAGGCTGGATCGACCTGCACCATCACCGAGGACAGCGCCAAGGCCGGTCAGGACGGCTACACTGACCGCCCCGGCAGCGCAGACCGTGACGATCACCAAGGACCAGACGGCCGCGGTGACGATGACCAACACGTACGCCCGTGACATGGGCACCTTCTCGGTGACCAAGGTCGTCACCGGTCTCGAGTCGGTGGACAATGAGTTCGCCTTTCTCCCTACACCTGCGACAACAACGTGAAGGGCACGCTGAAGGTCAAGGCCGACGGATCGGTGGCCTCCGGACCCGAGCTGCCCGTGGGCACCAAGTGCACCATCGAGGAGGACGCACAGTCCGCCGCGGTCAAGGAGTACACCCTGGAGCGCCCGCCTCCCAGGACGATGACCATCAGTGAGAAGGAGCAGGCGGTGCTCGTGACCTTCACGAACGCCTACACGCCCTGAGCCCGGAGCCTCACGTCCCCGAGCGGTCCCCGACGCCCAGAGCCCTCGCCGACGCCCAGCGAGTCGCCCGACGCCCGGAGCCCACACCGTCTCCACGCCCTGAGCCCCGACGCCGACCTCAGCGCGTCCCCGACGCGCGCGAGTCGTTTCCGACCTCCCGACGCCGGAGCCCTCACCGACTCCCAGCGAGTCCCCTGACGCCTGGTGAGACTCGGACCCGAGCAGAGTCCTCGACGCCGGCGCCCAGTGAGTCGCCGTCTCCCGACCGAGCGACTCCCCGGACCCGAGCGACCCCGCCACGCCTGGTGACCCCTCCTCGCCGAGTGATACTCCGCCGGCCGTGCCCAGCGATCCGGCGAAGCCCAGGAGCCCTCTGGGGCCCTCTGGCCAGCACCGGTGTCAGGATCGGTCTGCCGCTGGCGGTCGCCGTATTCGCCGTCATGGGAGGTGCCCTGCTGGTGAGCCGACGCCGCGCCTGAGGCCGGCAGTCAGCCGCACCCTCTATGGGCACGCCCCTGAGCACGCCTGAGTCCTAGGGACCAGGTGGGCTCGGGGCGTCGTCGTCGGCAGAGCCATGACATCAACCGGATACCTTCACCGCAGGCCGGCGCGATGTGGTCCGATTCGGTGGGAGACTCGCCACTCAGAATCAATCGACCGAACGTCAGGACCTGGGTCCCGGTCGGACCGTCGAACCGGGACGGAGGTGGGGTGGGGAAGAGGGCGGCGAAACAGCCACTGCGGCGTCGGAGACGATCGTAGCCTGAGGGGATCAGCCATGCCGCACGGCATGAAGCGAGTGCCGTGCGCGACTCTTCCGACGTCAGGAAACACACCATGGCAGAGTCGTCCTCGCCATCATCAGTCGTCATCCTCTCCCGACCACCAACCACCTCCTCCCCAGCGTCGACCTCGGACGATCCGGGATTTCGTACCGTCAGCCGCATCAACGCCCGGATCATCGGCATCTGTGTAGCAGCGGCCCTGGTGGTTCTCTTCGGGTCTGACACCGCAGTCATCAACGGCGCTGTCGACGCCCTCTCCGACCCAGTTCGCCCTCAGCGATGCCCTCAAGGGCTTCTCCGTCTCCTCGGCGCTCATCGGCTGCACGGTCGGTGCCTGGTTTGCCGGGCCGGTCTCCAACCGGCTGGGGCGGTGCCGGTCATGCTCATCGCCGCCGTCATGTCTCCTGGCCTCCGCACTCGGATCAGGGCTGGCCTCGGCGTCATCGACTTCATCGTGTGGCGCCTGGTGGGCGCCTGGGGGTGGGGCGGCCTCCGTCATCGCTCCGGCCTACATCGCCGAGGTCTCGCCGGCGAGTGTGCGCGGCTCGCCTGGGCCCTCCAGCAGCTGGCGATCGTCGTCGGCATCTTCTCCTCACTCTGGCCGACGCCTGGTTCTCCGGCCAGGCGGGCGGGGCCGCTAAGGAGCTGTGGCTGGGATGGAGGCCTGGCGGTGGATGTTCATCGCCGAGGGACTGCCGGCCCTCGTCTACGGGATCTTCGCCTTCCGGCTGCCGGAGTCCCCGCGCTTCCTGGTGGCGCGGCGACTACGACAAGGCCTCCCAGGTGCTCTGATGACTTCACCGGCATCATCAACGTCAACCTCAAGATCGAGGGAGATCCGATCAACCATCGACTCCGAGAAGCGCGAGTCCCTGTCCGACCCGCGCGGCGCGCGCTGGGGCTCAAGCCGATCGTGTGGGTGGGTATCCTGCTGTCCGTCTTCCAGCAGTTCGTGGGCATCAACGTCATCTTCTACTACTGACGACGCTGTGGCGCACCGTGGGCTTCCAGGAGTCCGACGCCCTGACCATCACGGTCATCACGTCGGTCACCAACATCGCGGTGACGATCCCTGGCGATCCTGCTGGTGGACAGGTGGGGCGCCGGCCCATGCTGCTGGCCCGGCTCGTTCTTCATGACCGTCTCCCTGGGGCTCATGGCGCTGGCCTTCTCCTTCGCCAAACGTCAGCGGTGGCGAGGTGACCCTGGAGGCGCCCTGGTCGCCGATCGCGCTGGTGGCGGCCAACCTGTTCGTCGTGGCCTTCGGGGCGACCTGGGGGCCGCTCGTGTGGGTGCTGCTGGGCGAGATGTTCCCCAACCGGATCCGTGCCGGGGGCGCTGGCGGTGCGGCCGCCGCCCAGTGGGTGGCGAACTTCTTCATCTCCACCACCTTCCCCAGCTTCTCCAGCATCAGCCTGACCTTCGCCTACGGCTTCTACGCCGTCTTCGCGCTGCTGTCCCTCATCTTCGTCTTCTTCCGAGTGCCCGAGACCAAGGGCAAGGAGCTCGAGGAGATGGAGGACCTGGCGGTCTGAGGTGAGCTGGAATCTACGCAGCCAGGCCTGTGATCGTCACCTTCCGCTGAGGCAGTGCCCCAGGCGTAGTCACCGGTGAGATGCTGCGCCCTGTCCCAGGAGTACGATGCTGGGGCGATCCCTAGTTCCTGGGCAAGTGCTTTCACCCTCATCGAGGCTGCGGTGACGGGAAGTCTGTCCTCATAGTCCTCCGGAACGAGGAAGCGGGAGGCGTAGGCGTCGGCCTCCTTCTCAATGGCGTCATGGTCGTTGTTGAGGTAGAGACCATTTGACTCGTGGAGAAGGACGTGAGCGATCTCGTGGAAGAGCGTGAACCAGAGCTGGTCATCGCACTTCCACAGGGTCTGAGAGCTGGATGAGGGGTGCCCTTGGAGCCAGCAGGTGGCACCGTGGGTGCCAGCCCCGGCACCGCTGGAACCAGGTGAGCGCTACCCGCAGTCCTGCAGGAGAGCCTGGGCCTTCTGAATGGCCTGCACAGGATCTTCGACTGCAGAGTGAGCGGAGCTCGGGAAGGGCTGCTTCGAGCTTGCCGCGATCGTAGGCGGGGAAGTCTCCCTAGAGTGCAGCTTCGTTCCGCAGCCACTGAGCTAGGTGGCCAGGCGGTGGGGTCATGGTGCCCGACGGCGGAACAGCGATACGCGACGGCGCCCTGTTTCAGGTGGTTTGAAAGGCATCCATTGAGGAGATACCGAAGAACTGGGCAGCCCTCGCACTGTCCCTGGCCTTGTGCCTCGTGCGGGGCAGTAATGAAGGAGCTGCGAAGGTATCCCAGGGGAAACTCCTTGGCGAGGTCGTACTGGGCGATCAGCTTCGCGTCCGCAGCCCTTGCGCGCCAGAGCCGCCTGGTATCCGGTCTCATGGAGGTTCCAGATCCGGGCAGGGACACCGGTGGTGTTCTCCAGCCTGAGCGCCATGTCGTGGCTGAGAGGGTCTTGCCTCGAGCAGCTCGCTGACGTGCTTTCGGCTCCACGTCAAGTCGGCGGGCCAGTTCAGCGGCGTTGATACCTTCATCCTCCATCCACTCTTTGATGAAGTCGCCGGTGGGCACGACGTAGTCGGGGCGTGTGGAGTTCATGGTCATGCCTGCCTTTCTCTCATGTGAGTGGTGGTCTAGTGGTAGTCGATAATCTCGATGACGCAGGCGACGACAGGAGTGCCACCTTCATCGGTGACGATGAGTCGCCAATTGGCGGTGAGCCGGGCTGACCACTGGCCTGCGCGGTCGCCGCTCAAGGTTTCCCAGCGGCCGGTGCGTGAGGAGGTCATCGAAGGACTCGGCGTTATAGAGCTCCGCGATGCTGCCAGTCGTAGCCGTTTGGCCACGTCCTGGCTCAGCTTGCGCTTCATCTCGCGCTCGTTGGTACAGATCTTCTCGATCTTGCGGTCGACGTACCTCACTTCCATGGTTGTATGTTACCTGGTGCGTAACAGCTACCTAGATCGTAACACCGTTTCCGGTTGAAGTACAGAGTGTTGTGAGAGTCATGTCATGTGAGGCAGGGTTGGGGGCTGCGCAGCACTGGCTCGGCTTCGGGGTGGTCGGGGGCTCCTGGGTCTGCTGCTCGGTCGCCGCTCTCTGTGGACCTACCCCTCAGCTGGCGGCGCGTATTGTGGCTACCGTGGCAAGAGGCGTGCGTGCTCGCTGACGAGACGAGTCGACAGCCTTCTTGATATCAGACGCGAGCCGGGTGATGCCCTGGCGAGACCTCCCGAGCGGCAACCTGCAGGGGCGACGGAGTAAAGGCGTCCTCGTCCCCGAGGCGTGGCTACGCACCATGGCTGTGATGTGTGCACCGTGACCCTGCCATAGATAGCCTCCCTTCCAAGTTCACCTGAGTTGTCACCTTTATCGTACGGCACACCAGTGACACATTTCCCCTGTGCCGCGCTGGGATCGTTCTGCAGGTCCGTCGGTGGCTTGTGCTTGCTGATGGATGAAACCGCTCACACGCTATCAACTTGCCCGTCGCAAGAGATACGTTCAGGTGGGTCTACGTGGTCGCCGAGTCAGTCGATCTGAAGAATAGGGTAGTTCTATTTCGTAGTGCTTGATCGCATCTATGGGGCTCTCGTGCACTGCCCCGGCGTTTCTGTATCAGTGTACTCCGTGTGCGTCGGTGAAGGCGATCTCTACGCCAGGGGCGGGCGCACATCCCTCGCCACCCCTTGGGTGCGGTCAGGTGCCATTCGCCCGGAGGGAGTGTGGTCAACTTTCTTCTAAACTCCGCTGGATAATGGTCTCCATCTTGTTCGTTGATGACGAAGGTTGCAACACAGCGATACACAGGAGAGAAAGACTGATTGCTGATGAGTATGATGTCTTCTTTTGTTTGCCCCGACTTCTGGTCCGTCAGGATCCAGGCGGCGATGCGCGCCGCTTGCTCCCGTTCTCGTTTTTCACTTCTTTGTCTCTCGTCTTCGCGCCGCCACCGAGCCTCACGTCTTAAATTTAGTGCCGTGAGTACTGTCGCAAAGACGGTCCCTAGTGCGGCTGCCCAGGCGACGCAATCTTGTATCGTCAACGAAGTTCCTCATTGATTTCTCGGAGGTGTGTCGATGATCAAAAGCATGATCATTTCGTGTGATTTCTTGCCGGCAGCACGTCGAAGCGGCGGCAGAGAGGCCACGATCTCCTGGGTCTGGACGGAGACGGTGGTGATGCGGGCGATGAGGTCCAGGAGGTAGCGGGGCTGCGCCGAGGCGGTGGGGCCGCCGCCCGCGCCCTCGGCCATCCAGTCATTAGGGGTCGTTGACGATCCCGGAGGCCTTGTGGGTGCTCACTCGATAGCGTTCTAGCAGCCAGTCCAGACCGCTGCGCGACCCCAGCAGATAGTCCTGCGCCTGGGTGGGAATACCGGAAATCGTCACATGCTCGTTGTAGACGATCGAGGTCTTGTCATCCTGCCGCTTGCTGTCCTGGAGAACTCGGTGATAGCCCATCTTCTCCACATGCAGCAGGCTCGGTGAGATCGTCTCCCGACAGATCCCAGGGCACCTCATGGCTGTCGACGACGAGTCTCAACAGCGTGGGCTCCACGGACTCGTAATCCAGGTGCAAGTCAGCAAGACCGCGCCCAGCCGTGGTGAAGGCGACGAAGTCCTCCGACTCGCCACCAACGGGATATGAGGCAACGACTTCTTCAGGTCCGCGCCGTACTGCTTCCGATACTCCAGGGAGTGCAGAAGGGCATACACGAGTAGAAGATGTCATCCTTGGTCACCTCGGCCCGTAGGCGGCCTGGTAGCTGCGCAGGGTGGCGTCGGTGATGTTGTCCACCTGGCGATACCCACCCAGCACCTCACCTTCCTGCCCGACATTGGCGCGGGCTCCTCCGCATCCCTCGCCGCCGGAGAGGTCCAGCATGCCTGGCTCTGTCGCATGGCGACTGCCTACCGGCGCCCACGTCCAGCGCAGGGAAAAAGCTGGCCGCTGCTCGACCCCCCAAAATGCAAGGTCTGGTACCTGGAAGGTTATTCAGGGGTTGGTGTAGGCGTAGAGGGCTAGGGTGGCTGTGATAGTTTCTTTGAAGGTGTGCAGGGGGCGCCTGTAGTCGTGGGCCAGGATCTTCCAGGATTTGATGTGCGATGGTTCTCTCACGACATACCGGATTTCATTTAGGGATTTGTTGGCCTGCTTCTGGGCCTTGGTGAGCTCACTGTTGGGAGGTTTCTTGTAGGGGTGAGAACCCCGATCCGATGTAGCCTTTATCGGCGATGCAGCAGGGAGGGTCGATCTCTCCAAGAGACCGAAGGTGGTGATGGCCTTGGTGTCGTGGGTGGCCCCGGTAGCGGGTCTGAGGCCCACCGCAGGCGCCTGCAGGGGCTGACCAGCACTTGCAGGCTCAGGCCGGTGCGCTTGTGCTTGCCCGACCACAGGTCCGTCCGATCCTTCCAGCTCAGCACGGCAGGAGCGTAGCCGTCTGATGATGTGCACGCCCCCATGCGGGGACCTCCTCGACGGTCGCCTGGCACAGGCCCCAGACCCTGGCGATGATCCGGGTGACCACCGAGATCGCCCGCGAGATCGTCGGCTGTGACACCCCCATGATCTCGGCGATCGCCTCCTGGGAGGTGTTGGTGCGCAAATACATCAACGTCGCCCGCACCGCGGCCAGTGGGCCAAGAATTCTGGCGCCAAGAAGATCTCAGTATCACCCAGCACCATTTCCTGCAGGCAGCTCAACTGCGTTCTGTCCAGGCCTGTGATACCCTTACCCATGACGGCTCGTTCCTGAGAGGTTTCATGTAGTCTGATTCTCTCAGACCAACGAGGCCGTCACCCATTCAACACACCGAACCCTAAAGCATACACGCCCCTGAATAACCTTCCTGATCTGTTGCCATGCATGAGAACGACTTGTCCGAGCCTGTTCACGACATAGGAAAACCAATATTATCGTGGCCGGGTGTCGGGAAGTAGCGGTGCAGAATGGCGGGACGGTGGATGATGCCGTCGGAGGCGTTGAGCCACTGCTTGCAGAAGGGACGGTACAAGCCGCAGTAGGCGGCTCCCGCGTTGTAGCTGATGGCACGGTTCTTTGCCAGGTCGCTGTAGAGGCCCGACGTCCACTTGATCCGCGTCTCGTCGTTCGTGACAAGATCGCGGACCTTCGCCCCGGCCTTCAGGTCGGCTGCTCGGGTGCGGTGGATGCGCTCGCGTTCCTCGTTGCTACGTCTCAATGAGCCGTTGCGCTGAGTTGCGCAGCCTCGGTAGTGAGAAGTTGTAGACCCACGCGTCGCGGTTCGTCTAGCACTCCCGCCGTGTAGGAGGCGAAGACCGGTGTCTGTCCTCGCCGATCGACTGCCAGGACTCGTAGCTCGGGTCGCGCTGATTGATCCAGTCGCCCTGGGCGTTCGGGGTAATGGTCTCCCACTCCAAGGTGTCGATCTGCGACTCCTCGACGATCCGCAGCTTGCCCTCCCGGGAGAGGTAGTCGCCAATATCCCGGTAGTGCAGAACAGCCGGCCCCTCATGCGCCGGATCCTTGACGAGGAAGGTGACGGCCACGGTCGCGCGGGAACCGGGTCGAAGACCTTGCCTCCCTCGCGCCGAGAGAGCTCACCAGCCGTGCGCTGGTTGCCCCGCAGGTTGTAGACGTGAGATGGGAGAACTCCTCGGCCAGGGTGAGGCGCACGCCGTCGGCCGTGTTGCCGTCGATGAAGCCGCCGTTGGTGACGAAACCGATGACCCGGCACTCCCCGACGCGGTCCGAGGCCCAGCGGATGGCCCGCAGGTAAGAGTCGTACAGGAGTTCTTGTTGGTGCTCGTGGAACGGGCCGCGTAGGTCGCCTCGATCTTGGCGTCCAGAGACGGGTAGTGCTGGTTGGCGTTGTTGTCATTGGCGGACTCCTGACCCACCGAGTAGGGTGGGTTGCCGACAACCACCTGAATACTCTTCAACCCCAGCTGGGCCGCGGCGGTCATTGTATGTACGAACACGCTCTGATCCAGCTGTGTCCCCGTCCTCGGTCATCTGGAAGGTATCCCGCGGACGATCCGTCGAAGGCGTGTCCCCGCCTGCGCCGTCGCCCCTCTTCGCCGCTGGCTGGCGGCGCGTCGCTACGTATGGTCGCGGTAGGTGACCTCGATATTGGCCCGCCGCAATGTAGTAGGCCAGTAGCAGGATCTCGTTGGCGTGCAGCTCATGCGCGTACTTGCGCGCCAGGTCCGCCTTGCTGATGAGGCCGGACTGCAGGAGCCGGACGATGAAGGTCCCCGTCCCGGTGAAGGGGTCGAGCACGTGCACGCCTTCATCCTGTGATGCCGCGCCCCAGGTGGGTGCGTGCCAGCCAGTCCACGCTGCGCAGAGAAGTCCGATCTGCACCGGCGTGTAGACGATCCGGCGACTTGGCCGACTGTGGCAAAGGCCGGGAAAAGAACCTCCATGATTCGATGACCCGCTGCTTGCCGGCCGCATTGTCAATGCCCGTGCAGCGTCTCGCGGACTTCGACTCGTAGAAGCCTCCAGCTCTCGGTCTCCGCCTCGGGTTGGATCATCCAGTACCCGAGACATCCGGCCCATCACCTGCGCCACACCGGGTTCTCGGCGCAGTCGATCGCCGTCGAAAGTACGCATCGAGGGACCAAGCTTGGTCACCCAGATGCTGGGAGACAGTGTCGATCGCGGACTCCGAGGTGATCGAGTCGTTGAGATTGGCGCGCAGAGCCGCCAGGAAGCGCTCGAACTCAGCCACCTGCCTCGGGTCCTGCACCCGCCCGGCCAGCGCTTACGGTGACGGGCCGCAATGGTAAGCTTAACATCGTGCCCACTGCTCCAGTAACGCCGCGAGCCGACCTTCTGAACCAGGCGGGCGTAGATCGCCTCCTGCCTGCCCAGCGCCCCCAGGTCGAAAGCCGCTTGCTGGGCGCCCGGAGTACCGGAGGCGTCGTCATCAGCGGCAGCCCCAAAAGGGGTCGATGATGGCGATCTTGTCGGTTTGGACTGGTTGAGATCGATCTTGTTGACCGCTGGCGTCGAAGCGCTCATCGTGAGCGCGCAGCGCTAAACTCCTCCACCACGGAAGGTGTCATTTGTCAGAACAGGACGTCCTCGGGCGACATCCCAGGCGGGATCGCCACCGGCAGAATGATGTAGCCATACTGCTTGCCCCGGCGCAGGCGCATCACCCGCCCCACGGACTGGACGATGTCCACCTGGGACTTTACGCGCGCGGAACATGACCGCGTCCGCGGACGTCGCCCTCGGACGAGGCAGCGGGCGTTGGACAGGATCCGGCGGGACCTACTGTCTCCTCCGACTCCGATGCCGATGACGCCTGCCGGGTCGGTGCCAGCGCAGATCGCCCGAGCCCAGGAGCAGCAGACCGTTGCGCTCCGCGGTGTTCGTGGAGCCGTCCACCTGGCGATCTCCGCGAGCCCGTAGCTCTGTCGGGGTATCGGGTCGACGCTGTCCGCGTCGTCGGGCATCTCAGAGCCCCTCGGCTCATCGGTGAGGCGTGAGCGGTAGTCCTCGGCCACGTTCCTGAAGGAGGAGGCGGGCGCTTGGTGTGATGTCGCGGGCGAGGCCGCCGTACGGCATCGGCTGGATGTCCTTGCCGTAGTCGGCCGTATCACACTGCGCTTGGCCCAGGCGTTCCAGCAGCCCACGATCCGGGCGGCGTCGTCGGCGTGACTGGCCGTCCTGAGCCAGAGGACTGCATCTGATCGGCAATCTGGTCCTCCTGAGACCGTGAGGACCAGGACTTTGTAGTCAGTCAGCAGGCTGCGAGGGAGACCGCCTCACAAGCCCAAAGCGGAAGAGCTCCTCACGCGTAGGTCTCAACGTCGTCCATGGGCGAGGATCGCGTTCTTCTGACCAGCGCGCCTTGGTTTGTGTCGTCATGATGCGGGAGTCGCCGTCATGTAGAGGCGCTTGGAGGCGTGGATGTAGGCGTTGATGTGGACGCGGACGGCGGACTCATCCGTGCCCGCGACGGTGGCGCCGGTCGTGCGATGGGCCTCGTCGCAGATCACCAGATCGAAGCCGGGGGCGCCGAGCTCCTGGGCCTGAGCGACGGCGTCGATCGACTGGTAGGTGGAAGACCACCGTCATCGGGGCCGTCCGTTGACCGGGGCGGGGCGGCGCGTCAGGGCGGTTGGCGAGCGCCGCTCCGTCCGTGGTGCCGGGATCGCCAGGTCAATCGACCGAGATGTCCTCGCTCAGGCTGGTGCGCTTGCGCCCCTTGCCGACCTTCGCATCCGAGCAGACCGCGAAGGAGCGCAGCGGGAGGTCGAGTCGGCTCCGACCGGACAAAGGAGAGGACCCCGTTCACCCCGGTGGGCCGAGATCATACGGTGACATCATGGTTCGTCAGCGACGTGGCGTCATCGGTTCCTGCTCACCGCACTCTTCCTGGCACGTCCGAGTGAGTCGATGACGTTTTGAGCGAGATCGAATAAAGGGAGCAGCAGGGGAATGAGGCGGACCTTGCCTCCGATGTGGGCGTGGCGGAGCAAGACGTCCTGTGATGCGGCGATGCAGGTTCTCGACCTGGCTGAATATTCTCCCCATGTTCTAGTCGTCACTCAATTTTAGGATCTAATATGTCATTAGAGAAAGCGTGTCGTTGCCCAGGCGTGCAGCACTTTCAGCTCAGGGCTGCTCTCATTCTCGGGTGTCGGGTGCGGATCGGTGTCCCCATCAACACGAAGAAGAAGCAGCGGATATGGGTGTCCTTACACCAGGTTTAAAAGCGTCAGACCCGACTCTGACTTTTTGTTGGTTGAAGGTGTTGGTGGTGGGTTTTCGTTGGGATTGTGCGGGTGGCTGAGTTGGTTCGGGCACTCATTCCCGTGTAGGTTGGTGGGTGACGCCTTCGATCAACACTTATGCTGACGTCTTCGGGGCGACGGCGGTCAAGGTCGTGTTCAAGAGCCGCGGTAGGCGCATGTAGTTAATGCTGGCTCGGCTCGTGATGAGGCCGAGCCTGCTTTTGATGAAAAGGCTCGCCAGATCGCTCATGGGCGGGCCAGACGAGCTTGGACCCGGTACCCTGGTCGGCGCCCAAGCCGATCGTGTCGGGCAGCGCCCTGATGGGCGCTACGACGAGCGCGCTGCTGATCCAGGTCCTGTCTCATGCCTGGGAGGGTCCTGGTCTGGGCGAGGGCGGTCGACGGCGATGAGGGCTTCTAAGCAGATGGTCTTCGCACGGCTGGTGGAGCCCACCAGCAAGGCGCAGGTCCGCGGGTGCTGGGCGAGATCGGGTTCAGCCGCCGACGGTCCGTACGCTCTCACCGGTCGCGGCCAGTTGCGTCGACAATGACTGGAGGAGCGGTATCCAGGCCGCCCTGCTGCAAGCGTGTCAACGCCTGCGGTGACCTCTCACTGGTCTGAGACGATGACGACCACGTTGTACCTCGAGACGGAGACGGAGGATGACCCGCAAGGTCGGTTTCTCCAAAGAGCGCAGGGTAGATCCGCAGATCACGGTCGGCATGTTTCGTCGATAGAGGCGGCTTCCTCCAGGTGGGGTGCTGGGAAGGAAACCACGCCGAGACCAAGACCATCGTACCCACGGTCCAAGGCTTCCTGGACGCCCATGGTGTCGATCCGGCAGACCTGGTGGTGGTGGCGGATGCCGGCATGATGTCCTACACGAACCTGACCGCCTTGGATAAGGCTGGTTTGTCGTTCATCGTCGGGTCCAAGACCACCAAGGCGCCCTGGGACCTGGCCGAGCACACGCATTTCCACGGTGAGGCCTATACCGATGGCCGGTCATCGAGATTCACCACTCCCGGGAAGGGAATCAAGTCCCCTGGGAGGCAGGGTCGAAGGTCAGGAGCCGCCCGGCCTGGACGCCGCAGGACAACCCGAGTCGTGGCGGGTCGTGTGGCACTACAGCGCCAAGCGCTTCGCCCACGACAACACGACCCTGACGGCGCAGGAGAATAAGGCCAAGGCTGTGATCGACGGCGAGAAGACTGCCCGCCGCCCCAGGTTCGTGAAGGGATCCGCAGACCACTTGTCACTTGATGAGGCATCCCTCAAGCGGGCCCGCGCAACAGCGGGCCTGAAGGGCTATGTCACCAATATGACAAGTAAGCGCATGAATGCTGCTGAGGTCGTCAGCTCCTACCGGAGCCTGTGCACGTGGAGCAGTCATGGCGAATGAGCAAGCACGACCTGCGCGCCCGCCCGATCTTCCACCACCGCAAAGACTCCATCGAAGCGCACTTGACCATGGTGATCACCGCTCTCGCCGTCGCCCGCTACCTCCAAGACACCACCGGCACATCAATCAAGAAGATCATCCATACCTCAAACCAATCCAGACCGCCCAGATCCACCCAGCCGGCCAGACGATCACCGCTAGCCACCCACTCACGCCCCAAGCCCAGACCATCCTCAACGCGCTAGACATCGCCCCCGAGATCTGACACCCCAAACAGGCACTAAACTGTCAGGACTCAGGTCAGACATGTGAAGTCGACGGTGAAATGGGTGCTCAAGGCTGGGGACAAGTGGGATGTTCGGGTGACGCTCGCTGATGATCGCCGTACGAGGATGCCCTCAAGGTGATACGTAATGCCCGTTCTGTAAGTAGCTCAAAATTATAGAGAGCCGGTAAAGGTGGAACCGAACTGGATTTCACCATTTCATGGAGGCAGGCGGAACCTTGATTGGAGTGGGACCACTTTGTCTCGAGACCTCGAGGACCAGGCGTTGAAGGGTGTTGTAGGCATCGGGTTCTGCGTAGATTAGTTTGCCTCCTCGGATGAAATATTCATTCTTTATCGTGGTGCCGACAGCTGTCCGGAGGGGCTGCTGCTGGATCCGCATCCGATGTGGTGTCGATGGAGGTGTCAAAGTTACTCAGACAACCACTATCGGCGGAGCTGAATTTTATATCGACTACTATGGCGGCGATGTTGACCTACAAGGTCTGTTCCGCTCAAAAGAGAGTGCTTGAGGCGAGTCGAGTCCAGATCATCGAGAGGGTGTCACCATCAGACTTCAGGAGAAGGATGTTGTCACCAAGGAGAAAAATGTGCAGCTCAGTGGCTGCCTTCGGAGAATATGACGATGAACTGGATGCTGATGCTGCGGCCGCCACCTGAAAGTGGTCTTAGTCGGCAACAAGGAGTTGCAAGGGTGAAGTTGTCTGCGAGAGAAAGAACAATTCCGTAGGTGATTATGTCACGTTCGAGATGAAGTGATGGTGACCTCGCTGGCGATGGTTATCCGAGAGATAAAGGAGACCATCCTGGAGAAGCTCGAGGGGTGATTTAGCTGGCCACACTAGCTGTAAACGGTCCTGCTCGTCCCATGAACTGGGATGAGGACCCTACCTGACGCTCAAGGATGATCCTGCTCTGGAATTCGGTCCTGAAGATCGTTCGCAATGATCACAATGAGTCGGTGAGTCTCGCTGACTCCGATCAAAGCTGAGCCTGGATGCCAGGTGGGTTCAGGCTATGATATTGATGCCCCAACTCTTTCGATGAACGATCCTGAGAGAGGCGATGTCGGCGGCCGCCTCCTCGTCATGACGGGTCAGTACGCGGTTGTTCCAGGGTGTTGAGGTCAATCGGCGCCCAGCTGCAGCCGATCCAGGACCGGTAGGTGAGCCAGGCCCCGATCGCGGCGATCGCTCATCGGAACTACCAGCAGCAATGCGCTGACGTCATCGTGGTTCATGGTCCCAGGCAACGGGATCGACCATGGGGTGTAGGGCGCCGAGGCTGAATCGGCGGCCAGGTTGGCGACGACCAGGATCGCCAGCGTCAGCCCGATGCCGGCCAGGTAGCCACGCCACCACGTGCGCCGCCCACATGACCGGCAGAGCACCGGCGCCGAGCACCACGCTGGAGCAAGCAACAGCGTCGCGAAGCAGCCGGCGGCTCCTGCCCGCCCCAGGCCCGAGCAGCAGTAACCCCGCCGTCATCAGTAGTACCGCCTCGACAGCTCCCAGCAGAACCGCCCAGGACAGGGTCACCACCATCTTCGCCGTCGCAATGGTTCGCAGGGACGGCGGGAATGGCGAACAGGCCGACAATGGTTCCGTCGACGAACTCCCCGCCCCACACTCCAGGACATCACCACACCCACAGCCAGGAGAATCGTCGCGCTCACGCTCGTCGCCCCCAGACCGGTGTAGCCGCTCCAGCCCGCTGAGTGACCATCGGACGCCGCCTTCCGCCCCATGTCGGTGTCTCCGGCATGCATCGCGGCGGCATAACCGCCGCCGTGGTCACCAGATGACCAGGGTGAGGGCGGCGACTCGTCGCCACGCGCGTCACCGTGGCCCGAGCCAGTTTGCGGGCCTCCAGGCCGATCACGATCCCGGAGAGCACCGCGATCCGATGGCCATCATGAGACCTCCGCTCCGTTCACGGCTCGCCTCGTCCGCGAGGGCGTCCGGCCGCGCCCCGACTCCAGGGCAGTGCTGTCTGCGGGCAGGTCCGCCGCCAGGACGGCGTCGAAGAAGACTCTCTCGAGGTCTGCGCCTCCGGGGCGGCCAGGTTCTCGGGCATGATCGTACTCGATGATCCGCCTCGGTGCAGCACCTCGACCCGGTCGGCGAGGCGCGTGAGCTCATCGAAATGGTGCCCGGTCAGCAGCACCGCGCCGCCGCGCCCGGTCACCGCAGCAGATCCCTGAATCCCGACGACGGCGAGCGGGTCCAGTCCGTTGGTCGGCTCATCGAGGACGACGACGTTCGGCTCATGCGCCCAGTGCGCTCCCACCAGCTCCCACCTTCTGGCGCGTCCCCAGCGACAGGCGGCGCACGGGCACATCGAGCCAACCGGTCAGCGCCAGCACCTCACTCATCCGTTCCGCTGCCCGCCCGGTGTGCTCGGGATCGGCCCCGTGGAGGCGGGCAGGCGCCTCGATGTTCTGCCGGGCCGTGAGCTCGGGGTAGGAGAATGGCGTCTCCACCAGGTGACCCACCTGCCGCCACACGTCCCTGGGAGGTGGAGGCGATATCGCGGCCGTACAGGAGAACCCTCCCGGCGTCGGGGCGGAGCATGCTGAGGATGACGCGCAGGGCCGTGGTCTTCCGGCGCTGTTGAGACCCACGACGGCGTGGCACTCGCCGTCGGCGACGTGAGCAGCTGAGAGCCGCGCAGAACAGGCCTTCCCCGCAGGCCGACGCTGGACGCGATCGACTTCCAGGGCTCGGCGGCGCCGTAGCGCCTCACGGTTCCCCAGGAGGCTGAGAAGACCTCGACTGAGAACGGCTGCACCGCATGCTCGCTTCAGTGTCGGTGGTTGTCTCGGTCTCGCCTCGACGTCGGAGGTGCTCGCTCTCCACCGGCCCAGGCGAGCAGGAGGCTGCTCGCCGCGCCCATGACGGCTCCGGCCGCGGCCCGCGCCACCGCGTCGTCGACCCCCGGAGCGATGAGCGCTGCGGCGATGGCGTGCTCGGTCTGCTGGCCCGCGGTTCGCACGGCGGCCGCCAGTGACGGCGTGAGAACCGCCAGGCGGATACGGTCCCGGAACTCCCGTGAGGACATCTCCTCGCGCGCCGACTCCTGATCCATCGCCGCAACGAGGCCGCGCACCGCCCGGGTCAGCGGACGCCACCGCTGCGGCTGGGCGCGCACCGCCTCGGCGATGAGCGGATCGAACAGTCGCTCACCACCACGGCCTCCTTGGTGGTGAAGTGGCGGAAGAAGGTCATGTGGGAGACCCCGGCGGCCTTGGCGATCGCGGTGACCGGGACGGCGTCGAACCCCTGCTCGGTGAACATCCGCAGCGCGGTGCGCCGAAGCAGGTCGGCGGTGGAGGCACGTGGGCTCATGCAGAGAATGTTAGTTAGTAACGTTATGTGAGTCAATAACATCTCAGTCGGGCTTCCGCTCGGACGCATCCGGCTGCGGGAGCGCGGTGGGCACCACAGTCGCCGACCGGTCGGGCGTCACAGCCGGTCGGCATCGTCGTCGGTAGCATGAGGTCAGCTCAGCCAACCCCGGGAGGAACCGATGCACGAGCCCATCAAGCTGGTCGACTCGCGTCCAGGCCATCAACTGGAACCGCCTCGCCGACGACAAGGACCTCGAGGTCTGGGACCGCCTCACCGGCAACTTCTGCTGCCCGAGAAGGTGCCGCTGTCCACGACGTGCAGTCGTGGGCCACCTCACCGAGGCCGAGAAGAACATGACCACCCGGGTCTTCACGGGCCTGACCCTCCTGGACACGATCCAGGGCACGGTCGGCGCGGTCTCCCTCATCCCGGACGCCCGCACCCCTCACGAGGAGGCGGTGCTCACCAACATCGCCTTCATGGAGTCGGTCCATGCCCGCTCCTACTCCTCGATCTTTTCCACCCTCATCTCGACGGCGGAGATCGACGAGGCCTTCCGCTGGAGCGAGGAGAACGAGAACCTTCAGCGCAAGGCCCGCATCATCCTGGACTACTACCGCGGCGACGACCCCGAGAACGAAAGGTCGCCCCACGTGCTGGAGTCCTTCCTCTTCTACTCCGGCTTCTACGCCCCCATGTACTGGTCCAGCCACGCCAAGCTGACCAACACCGCCGACCTCATCCGCCCTCATCATCCGCGACGAGGCCGTCCACGGCTACTACATCGGCTACAAGTACCAGCTGGCCGTGCGCGAGTCCTCGCCCGAGCGTCAGCAAGAGCTCAAGGACTACACCTTCGACCTGCTCATGGAGCTCTACGACAACGAGGAGCAGTACACCGAGGACCTCTACGACGAGCTCGGCCTGACCGAGGGACGTCAAGAAGTTCCTGCGCTACAACGCCAACAAGGCCCTCATGAACCCTGGGCTACGAGGCGCTGCTCTCCCGGCCGACGCCGTCGACGTCAACCCGGCGATCCTCGCCTCCCTGTCCCCCAACGCTGACGAGAACCACGACTTCTTCTCCGGCTCGGGCTCCTCCTACGTCATGGGCACGGCCGAGGCCACGCAGGACGAGGACTGGGACTCCCTGAGCGCATGAAGAGAGTGGATCAACTGGCCGACACGCTCTGACGGTAGCTCGATGGCTCGTTTCTGATGAGCGGAGGTCTGTGTGCTCCGAGCCTCGGGAATCCAATCCCGCGCGAATCCATTTCTGTGTCATCGATGCCGAGTCTGTTGATGTTCAGTGGAGATTGCTGCCGTCGCGCAGCAGGTCGTGGCACCGTTGGGACTGCGAGAGGCTTTTACCAAGATGCTGCGCGAGGCTGAGGTTGCGGGTGAGATCCGCGGGCGTATGAGAGCGATGGCTCGAGGGTGTCTGCCTGAGGAGAATCCTCCCGCGTTGTCTCCGGTCGTCTCGCAACCTGACCTCTTCGAGCTCCGCTGGAAACTCGCCGGCGCGAAGAACTCCTTAGTGCGGGCCTATCACGGGGAGCCCGGCCATCCTGACGTCGTCGTTGTGCGCATCCACCGCAAGGAGACGGATCTGCCGGTCGCTAGCAGCGGAGCTGCAGAACGCGGTGATGGAGGAGGGTCAGCGACGCTTCGTTGCGGGCGAGCAGTGCCATGGGGTCATACCAGGGCTTGCTCTCACTGCCTCGATCCGTGATAGATTCTAGTCTATGACTTCGATCCAGGCGTCCCTCCAGGAGCGGGGCTTTGATGAGCTGGTTGAGCACTCGGCGCGACTTGCTCAAGCCGATGACGAGATGCGCTGGGCCCTCATCCAGGCTCGCAAGGAGGCCGGTCTTCGCAGCGCGACGTTGCCGAGATGATGGGTGTCAAGCAGCCGACGGTTGCTGCGTTCGAGAGTCAGGATAACGATCCTCGGCTCTCCACCTTGCGTCGTTACGCGCTTGCTGTCGGAGCGAGCGTGGAGCATCGCGTGACAACCTGGGGGCGTACGGCCTTCGAGTCGGAGAGCTGGACGCCCATTCAGACACTTGGTGGAGGGTGGCCCATGGCGGTAGAGGCGAGCGCCGGTGATCCGCTTCCGATCCAGGCCGAGCGTACGGTTCCGCTTGTCGACGACTTTGCCGCAGCCGCATGAGTGGCGGCCGGCGTTACGAGACAGCTCGAGACCTGCTCCCAGTCCTCGAGCTGAATCGTGTGACGCCCTACGAGGTCGCAGGTAAGCGTGTTTACCCCTGAATCCACTGAAATCACGAGTTCGATGGAGTCGATGATCGGTGGCGAGGAGGGAGGCTTTCGTTTTCCGGGTGCGGCAGCGGGTCAAGACTAATGAGGCGAGGATTACCGCGGACTTCGAAGCGGGAGTACCGGTTCAGTGAGCCAGGTGGTCAGATCTCGGAGGAAGCTCAGGTCGAGTTCGCCGGAGAAGGTGGCTTTATGGCGCTCGTTCCCTATCTCAGGGAGTCGGTTCATACGACTGCCATGCGTCTGGCGTGCAGCCTCCCCGCTGGGGATGGTGCGTCAAGGTGAGTTCCGACTGCGTGCCGACGGTGACGTCACCTCGGTGGTAGCAAAATTGACGATCGGAGATTTTAGTTTCGCGGTTATGCGCGAGTACTGCGGACGGGCTCGATAGCGTCACGCCACGATGACGCCCGAGTTGCTTCTGGATCGCCCGACGAGGACGGCTGTGCGACGCAACCGGCGGAGGTGGGGAGCACTCCCGGGTGGTCTCCCCATAGTGGGGAGAATCGATGCGGTGCACAATTTCTGTGTTCGCAGCGCGCCAGAAAGGAACCCCATGCGCTCCACCGTCAAGGTTCTCTCCGCCGTCGCCACCCTCGCCATGGCCGCCGGACTGTCCGCCTGCGATGAGCAGGACATCGCCCAGCCCTCATCCGACGGAGCCACCGCAAGCAGCTCCACCAAGGAGGACTCGGGTTCCACGGCGTCCTCGGACTCGACCTCGTCCAAGGACCCAAGAGCCTCGAAGGGCTCTGAGGGCAGGGACGGTGGAGACCACCAAGTCCGGCTCTTAAGATCCAGGAGATCATGCCGGTGACCTTCTCAAGGACGAGCAGATCAGTCTCCACGCAGACCCAGCGACAAGGCCATTGAGGACTACGCGGCACCGAAGTTCAAGCAGAGCAGTGGTAGCGGCACGGTGTACCTGCTTCACTGCACGCTCGAGTTCAGCGGAGACATCGGCACAGCAGCACGCTCTCAGATCTCCACGTCGCTCCAGGACGCGGGGACTCCTCCCTCAAGGCGGACGAGTACGGGAGTCTGCTGAGGACGACATGAAGGATGACGGTCTCAAGGTCCTCGGTTCTGATGACCGCGGTTCCCGCAAGGTGGAGGGCTGGTTCGCCTTCGCCTCCGTGGTGGAGACGACCAAGCTGGAAGGCCGTTCTCCGAGGGCACCACCAGCATTGTCTACGACCGCGAGGACGGAGAGAGCTCCCAGACCGGCAAGCAGTACCCGGCGTACTCCGACACCCAGGACCTCGTGCTGAAGTAGTCCTGACGTCGTTGTCTCCTCGGCGGCGTCGGCTCGCGGTGGTACCTAGCCCTCCGGCGTCGGACACCTGGGTAGCGTGAGCCCATGACGACACCCGAGGTGACTCGCCCCCGCCCGACGGCGCCACCCGTCTACCGGGACGGCCCGTCCAAGATGTCGGAGGTCGACGCGCGCTCCTGGGGCGTCGACGACGTCCTCGACTCCGTCTTCTTCGCCATCGCCGCCGTCGCCACGCTGTGGCTGGCCTGGTTGCTCATCGGCTCGGGGTGGCACCTCGAGCCGGCGCTGGTGGTCAACTCCCTGCTGTTCTGGGCGGTCCTGTCCTACCTCGCCCCGCCGCGTCTCCACCAGGTCCTCACCTGGCCTCTACGTGCCCGACTACTTCATCGGTCGCACCTGGTACCCCGACGGGCTCCTGGGCGACTCTCGTCAACCCTCGCCGTCAAGGGCGACGAGGAGGACATCCACGAGGCGATGGTCGCGGCCGGCTGGGTGCGCGCCGACCCCATCACCCTGCGCACCTCCTGGGGATCATCGTCTCCCTCACTGCTGCGCGCTGCTCCTACCCGGCCGCCCCGGTCTCCAACCTCATGCTCTTCGGGCGCAAGCAGAGCTTCGCCTCACCAGAAGGAGGTCGAGGGCAACCTCCAGCGCCACCATACCGCTTTCGGTACTGCCCGCACGGCTGGGTCCTGCCCGGCGGGGCACGTGGACCGGCTGGCCGCCGCCACTCTACGACCGCGCCGTCGGCCTGAGCGTCCTCACCCTCCAGGTCACTCACAAGATCGACGCCGACATCGACATCGAGCGCGACTCATGTCGTTGATGACCCGCGATGGGCCAACGAGGCCGCTGAGCTCGAGATCCGGCCGGACTCTTCGCCTCCTACCACGACAAGAACAGGGGAGGGGACCGGTGGTCACCGACGGCGCCCTCCACGTCCGCGATCTCAACGAGGTGGTCCTCGGATCCGACTCTGGCTCTTCCCGTGCGTCTGGCCCGCCTCGCCGACCTCGAGGCCCGACGTCGCCGCCCCAGCCAGCCTCGTCATCGCCCTGGTGCTCATCGGGCTCAGCGGTCGCGGTCGAGATCGCGCGCGCGCCCGCATCGATGTCAGCCACCTGCTGGAGGTCGCCCCAATCCCCGGCATGGACCAAGAGGCGGTCACCGTCGTTGTCGCTGTCATCGCCGCGGTGTCCGCCGTACTGACGCTCATCACCGCCGCCCGGGCGTGGCTGCCTGGCACGGCACCCGCACGGCCGCATCGCCCTCATGGCCACCCTCGTCCGCATTGTCACCGACATGGGTCAGGGTCTCCAGCCTCGGGGTCCGACAGGCCACCCCTCGGTCTGGTCGTCACCAGTGCCTTCAGGTCCTTGCCCTGCTGGCGCTCTCGGCCCGGCAGGTCCACGAGTGGAACGGGCCCGAAAGGAGGAGCGTCGAGCCGCCCCGTGCCGGTGCGCAGGGTGACCAGGTGGCGGTTAGGGTGGACTCATGAGCGAGTACCTGGCAGGACCGCAGGACGATCGCACTGGCAGTGCTGGCCCGGCAGCTCGGTCCGGCCGGCACGTCAGCCGTGTCAGCCGTGCCAGCCACGTCGATGAGTCCCGTCCGCTGACGGCGATCGCGACACGTGCGCCCGGCATCCCTTCAACGGCGTCGTCCCCATCTGGCACGACGATCGCCACCATCACCTGGCACCGGCCCGCTGACGGCACCGACCTCTCCAGCGTCCTGGGCATGGGTCTGGTGGAGTCCGAGCCCGGCCCAGCCCAGGCTCCGGCCGGCTGGCAGGAGCAGGTGGAGACCGGCACCCTGACCGACTCCGGCCGCCTTCTACTGCTCAAGGCCGCGACGCCGTCGGGTCGCCGCGCCATCAACGACCCCGGCGACGGTGCCCCGTCCCCGGAGGCGCCGCTGAGCCACGAGAAGGCCATGGAGGGGTCTCGACGTCGTCAGCTTCGGTATCCGCTATCGGCCGCATCATGCTTCGCGCCGCCCGCGACGGCGGCATCATCCTGTACCACCTGCGCGCGCCGCGCGACCCTCGAGCCGCACCACATCCCGTCCGTGCCCGCGCAGGTCGATGACCGTGGCGTCATGAGCTCCACCTGGGGACTCTTCAGGAGATGGAGGGCGGCGCCTGGGACTCCGCCACCCACCAGGACGGTATGGCCCTACTCGACCTCACCATCCCCTACTCCGACCTCGTGGCGGAGGCCGGACCCAATGGCGAGGAGGGGCTCGACGCCGATAGCGTCCTGGAGATGGCGCAGCCGGTCATCCAGTGCATCCTCAAACCCGGCTTCCCCTTCGCCCTGGGCGCCTCCATACTCCTGCCGCAGGCCGGCTGAGCCGGGGCGCGCTCAGGCGGTCGGCGGGGCGGTCGAGCCGCGCACAAGGAGCTCGGTGGGGATGATGATGCTGCGGCTGCCATCCAGAGGCCCGGAGTCCGCCTGCTCCAGCACGAGGCCCACCATCTCGCGACCGTGCCGCTTGAAGTCCTGGCGCACGGTGGTCAGCGGCGGGAAGCTGTACTCGCCCACGGCCAAGCCGTCGAAGCCGACGACCGAGACGTCCCTGGGCACGCGCCGGCCCTGCTCGTGCATGGCCCGGATGAGGCCCAGGGCCAGCCATCGTTGGCGCAGAAGACGGCTGTCACCAGGGTCCGCGGCCAGGCGAAGGCCGGCCTCGCAGCCCGCAGCGGCCTCCCACCCGCCGGGTACCGGTTCGGGAACCTCTCGTCCCACCTCCTGCAGGGTCCTGGTCCAGGTCGCCCTGCGGATGAGGCTGGACTGAGAGTCCTCGGGGCCCGCACAGTGGTGGACGGTATGGTGCCCCAGCTCCAGAAGGTGCTGACGGCGTTGCGCACCCCGCCGGCCTGGTCCGCGCTGGCCGAGGGGTAGTAGTCCACGAGCGTGGAGTCCGAGACCGCCACCGGCATCGCGGGTGGCAGCACCAGCTGCTCACGCCCGGCCCGGCCTGCCTGCACGACGACGAGCCCGTCGATGGCCTGGTGGAGAGGCAGTAGACGGCCCCGCGCAGGTCGTCGGAGGCAGGGCGCTCCACCTGGACGAGGTTGACGGCGTAGTCGGCGCGTGGCGGCCTCCAGCACGCCCTGCGGTGGTCAGGGCCTCCCCGGTGCGCTGGATCTGGCTGGGTCAGCACGCCGATCGTCTTGAAGGAGCCGCGGCGCAGGGCCTGGGCGGCGCGGTTGGGGAGTATCCGAGCTGGTTCATCGCGCGCAGGACCCGCTCGCGGGTATCGGGCCGGACGTGTCCCGATCCCGCCGCCACGCGCGACACTGTTTGAGCCGAGACGCCGGCCAGGCGGGCCACATCGCTCATCGACGGCGCTCCCTGCGCGCCCCCGGCTCTGCCCCGGCATGACGCGAGGTTATCAGGATTGTCAGGGTACCCGCATCCCTGACTATGTGGATGACGTTACCATATCGATCCTCCTGGAGGTCGGGGAATCAAAATCTGTCCGTAGATCTGCCCCACGAGAGGAGATCTCGTTTAGTATGTTAACGTCAACACAAAGACGTTGCACTGCTGCGCGTCCTCTGTTCCCGTCAACCCCCTTGGGAGCCGAACAATGATCGTTCCGAGATACTTCGAGGACCTCGACGTCCTCCATGAGCACACACTGCCGCCGCGCTCCTACTACGTGCCTGCCTCCCACCCCATCGCCACCAGCCCCTGGAGGCGAGAGGACCCGACCGCTTCCACCTGCTTAGCGGGCAGTGGGCCTTCCGCTACCTGCCCAGCGTCCACGATCTCACCGAGCCCTTCTGGGAGCAGAACACTCCTGAAGCCGGTGACGAAAGCGGTGAGTCCGGCCCCGCTGCCGTCCCGGGAGGGTTTCACCTGGGTTCAGGTGCCCAGTACCTGGCAGCACCCGGCTACGACCACCACCAGTACACCAACGTCCGCTACCCCATCCCTTCGACCCGCCCCACGTCCCCAGGACAAACTCCTGCGGCGCCTACATCCGCGACTTCGAGTACACCCCGCGACCCTGCGGCCCCCAGCACCTACCTGACCTTGAGGGTGTGGACTCCTGCTTCACGTGTGAGCTCAACGGCACCACTACGTCGGCTACAGCCAGGTCTCCCACGCCTCCGCGGAGTTCGATGTACCGAACTCGTCCGTCCCGGCGCCAACCGCCTGGCCGTTCTGGTGCTCAAGTGGTGCGACGGCACCTCACCTGGAGGACCAGGACAAGTTCCGCACCAGCGGCATCTTCCGCGACGTCTCACCTCCTGAGCCGCCCGGCCGCCGTCCTGTTCGACTCACGTCACCACCACCTCGCTCGGCCCAGTGGTCGGCACGGCTTCGACGCCGGGCCGGCCACCGCCCTCATCAAGATCCAGGGCGCCTACCGGGGCGGCGCCGTCCCCACCTCCGTCGAGCTCATCGACCACGACGGCGCAGTGGTGGCTTCCGGTGAGCTGGAGCCTTCGCCGGTGACGACGGCTACACCCACCGGACCCGCTTGAGCGTCGAGGCCCTTACCTGTGGAGCGCCGAGGACTACTTCACACCCCTGGTCATCACCACGCCCGACGAGGTCATCATCGACCGGGTGGGTATCCGCGAGGTCGAGGTGAGCGACGCCGTCGTCCGCCCTCAACGGCCGGCCCATCACCCTGCGCGGCGTCAACCGGCACGACTCCGGACCCGACTACCGGGCCCGTCGTCGACCTGGAGCACATGCTGTGATCTGCGCCTGATGAAGGAGCACAACATCAACGCGGTGCGCAGCTCCCACTACCCCAACGACCCGCGCTTCTACCAGCTGTGCGACGAGCACGGCCTCTACGTCATGTCCGGAGGCCGACAACGAGAGCCACGGCACTCAGAGCCGTGTTCCTGGCCGACCCCTCCTGGGACAACCAGGTCGAGCACTGGAACGAGCCCATCGCCGACAACCCTGAGTGGACTGAGGGCCACCGTCGACCGCATGAGGCTGTGCGTCCACCGCGAGAAGAACCGCCCCAGCATCATCTCCTGGTCGGCCGGCAACGAGTGCTCCCTACGGCTGCACCCTGAGGCGGCGCTCTTCTGGGCCAAGGACTTCGATCCCACACGGCTGACCCACTACGAGAGCTCCTACTACCGCGACTCCAAGCGCCGCTACGACTACTCCTGCATCGATCTGTACAGCCGCATGTACCCGGGCATCGAGGAGATCCGCGACTACCTGACTCTGACCCGACAAGCCCTTCATCCTCGTGGAGTACTGCCACGCCGATAAGCAACGGCCCCGGCGACCTCGAGGACTCACTGGGAGATCATCGCCGACGAGCGCACGTGCGGCGGCTTCGCGTGGAGTGGTGCGACCATACGGTGACCGCCGGGACCAGCGACGACGGCCGGCCGGATCCAGCTCTACGGCGGCGACCACGACGAGGTCGTCCACGACGGTAACTTCTGCGTCGACGGGCCTCGTCTCGCCTGACCGCGTCCCCCACCCCCGGCCTGGCCGAGCTCAAGAATGTCCAGCGTCCCGCCCGCGTCGTCGAGTACGACCAGGACGAGGGCCTGCTCACCATCCACAACGACCCTCGACCACACCGACCTGTCCCAGTACCTGCGCATCTCCCTACGAGGTGCGCTGCGACGGCGTCGTCGTGGACCGCGAGGACCTCGACCTCCTCGAACCCGTCCCGCCGCACACGCAGCGTCATGCTGCGCTGCGAGCCGAACGTCCTGCCCACGGGCGCTGCCACCCTGCTGGTCACCCGTACCGGCTCGCGCGCCCCCTGACTCCGCTGCTGACCGCCGGGCACATCCTGGGCTTCGACGAGATCGCTCTGCGCAACGCCGACAGACGCCACCGCTGGGTCGCGGCGCTCGCCAACCGCCCCATCGGTGAGACCCGCCTGCCGGTCAAGCGTGAGGGGACCAGGATCGAGGTCGACAGCGACAAGCTCAGGTGCGCCATCGACACGCGCACCGGCCTGCCCGTGTCCCTGTCCTCGGAGGGCCGCGAGCTCCTGGAGCGCCCGGTCGAGCTCAACATCTGGCGGGCGCTCACCGACAATGACCGCCACGTGCGCCTGGAATGGGAGCGTGCCCACTACCACCAGGCCATGGCCCGTGCCCTACAGCGTCGAGGTCGACGAGGAGCCCGGACGCGTCACCATCAGCGCCGACGTCGGCCTCGTGGCGCCCTCGGTCCAGCCGGTCTCGCACGGACGGCTCGTCTGGACCTCACCGACGACGGCGTCCTGAGTTTCGGGAATGCGGCTGCGCCGGACGCTGGGCTTCCCAGCCTGCCGCGTCTGGGGCTGCGCCTCTCCTGCCCGAGGTCATGAACCAGGTCGACTACTACGGCCTGGGGCCGCAGGAGAGCTACGTCGACAAGCGCCGCGCCAGCCACCACGGGGCCTTCAGCGCCGACGTCGTCGACCTCCACGAGGACTACATCAGGCCCCAGGAGAACGGCAGCCACGCCGACTGCAAACAAGGTGATCGTCACCGGAGGCGGCCTGAGCCTGGCCGTCGTCGGGCCGACCCCCTTCTCCTTCAACGCCTCCCGCTACACGCAGGAGGAGCTGGCGGCTCGACGGCGCAACACCGACCTGACGCCGTCGGGCAGCACGGTCCTGCGCCTCGATGCCGCAAATGGCCGGTATCGGGTCCAACAGCTGCGGGCCCCGCCCTACGGCCCCGGTACCAGGTCGACAGCCAGGAGCTGGGGATGGAGCCCAACTCCTGCTCAACCCCCTTTTACCCACACCAGCACTCACAATGAGGTGAAGCCATGAGCAGCGAGTCTGCAGGCAAGAAGGCTGCGGCGCCCCCACCACAGGAACCGCTGGAGGCGGCCAGCGAGAGGAAGTACCTGAAGTGGTACAACAAGGTGGCTACGGCTCGGGCGACGTCGCCGGCAACGTCGTCTACGTGCTCCTGTCCGCCTCGTCATCAGGATCTACCTGACGGACACCGCCGGGCTCAACGCGGGCGTCGTCGGCACGCTCATGATGTTCTCCGTATCTTCGACGGCGTCTCCGACATCATCTTCGGGGCGCTGCTGGACCGCACCAACACGCGGATGGGTCAAGGCCCGCCCGTGGATGCTGCGGGGGTTCGTGGCTGCGCCGCCATGATCATCGCGATCTTCGCGATCCCCACGAGCCTTGGGGACACTGCCAGGGCACGCCTGGTTCTTCATCGCCCACACCCTGCTCAACGCCGTGTTCTACACGGCCAACAACATCGCTCTACTCCTCGCTGACCGCGCTCGTCACCCGCAACGGGGCCGAGCGCGTGCAGATGGGCTCCATCCGCTTCTATGTTCGCCTTCGACGAACCTGCTCATCCAGAGCATCACCGTGGGCGGTGTGGCCCTGTTCGGCGGTGGCGCCGTCGGCTGGCGGACCATGGCGATCATCTACGCGCTGCTGGGCCTGGCGGTCAACACTCTCTCGGTGCTCTCGGTCAAGGAGCTGCCGCCCGAGGAGCTGGAGGCGAGGACGAGTCCAAGGACGACAAGCTCTCGGTGGGGAGTCGGCCAAGATGCTGGTGTCCAACAAGTACTACCTCATCATCCTTATCGTCTTTCTGCTCACCCAGATCTTCACGGCCATGCTCAACATGGGCATCTACTTCATGAAGTACGTCCTGGGGGACGAGAGGCTACTGGGGACCTTTCGCCTGGGCCATCAACGTCCTGCTCATTTAGTGGGCTCTGCGATCACGCGCGCTGGTGGTGAGCCGGTTCGGGGGCATGTTCCGGGTCAACATCGTCGGGTACGTCATCGCGACCCTCGGGCGGCTCGGGGTGCTCGTGGCGGCCCACATGCACAACGTCCCGCTCATGCTGATCCTCTCCGGGGTCGCGGCCCTGGGCATGAGCTCGCTGCAGGGCACGCTCAACGCCCTCATCGCCGAGGCCTCGAGAACACCTGGCTGCGCACCGGTAAGCGCATCGACGGGCCTGCGTTCTCCCTGCACGTCGCTGGGCGTGAAGGTGGGCGGCGGTCTCGGCACGGCTGTCTCCGGCGCGGCTGCTGTCCGCGTCCGGCTATGACGGTCACCTGAGCGTTCAGCCGGGATCGGCCATCCAGACGATCTACGTCATGTACGTGTGGCTCGCCCGCTCGTGGCCAACGCGCTCATCCTCGTCCTGCTCATGCGGCTCGACGTCGAGAAGGTCAACACCCGGCTCAAGGAGGAGGCCGATGCGCGGGCCGAGGCGGAGGCCGGCGCCGGGGGAGACCGACGGGGAGGCGGTGACCTCGGTGGAGGCCGGCGACGCTCTCCGTTCCGATGCTGATGGTACTGCTGGCGCTGCCGAGAGTCCGCCGCCACGACCGCAGGCGCTGAGGCCGCCGATGACCCGGGCAGGGCGGTGGTGCGGACTCGGCCGGATGAGGCGCGAGGCGGCCCACAGGACCTCGCGGGTGGGGTGAGAAGGGGCTGGTGGACGGTGCCGCTGCCCCCACCCGCGCTTCCCGGGCGGTGCGCGGGCAGCAGCCCTTCTGTCTGCGCACCGCCCGTTTCCTTGTCTTCGCCCGTGTCGGCGTCGCATGCGGGTGGGTGCGCGAGTACAGGCGTGCAGGCCGGGTGGTTGAACCTGAGGCACTGTGAGTGCGAGCCCGGCCAGGGCGCGTGCCGGATGATCACCCCTCCCGCTGGGCGAATCGCGCAGGTCGGGCCCATAGGTGGCGCGGGCCGGCGTGATTGGCGAGCCTGGCTCCATCCGATCTGGATACGACAAACGTGAGGCCTGGTGATCAGATCACCACAGGCTAGGCTTGCCTTGGTCGTAGCAATCCGAGATGAATTCGTGACATGGAGGTCGAGTGATCGCCAACCTGCTCATCGCCCTGAGGGAAGGCCTGGAGGCGGCGCTGGTTGTCAGCATCATCGTCGCTCACCTGGTCAAGACCGACCGCCGGGATGCTCTGCCCAAGCTGTGATCGGGGTCGGCTGGCGACGCTGCATCCCATTGGCCGCCGGCGCCATCATGACCTGGGGCCCACAGACCCTCTCCTTCCAGGGCCAGGAGATCCTCGGCGGCACCCTGTCATTCGTCGCCGTCGGCCTGGTGACCTGGATGATCTTCTGGATGGGTAAGAATGCCCGCGAGCTCAAGGGCGAGCTGGAGGGCTCGCTGTCCAAGGCCCTCGCTGAGGACGGCTCCGGCTGGGGCGTTGTCTGGATCGCCGTCGTCGCCGTGGGGCGCGAGGGCGTTGAGACGGCCCTGTTCGTGTGGGCCACCGTGCGCTCCAGCATCGAGACCTCCATCATGCAGACGACGGTAGGCGTTGTGACGGACCGGTCATCGCCATTGTGCTGGGTGTCCTCATCTACCAGGGCGCGGTGCGCATCAACTTCCGCATCTTCTTCGCCACCACCGGGTACTCTCGTTGTCGTCGCCGCCGGCATCGTCGCCTACGGCATCGGCGACCTCCAGGAGGCCGGTGTCCTCCCCGGCATCATGAGCCATGCCTGGGACCTGTCCTCCTACCTGCCGGCCAGCACCCTCGCCCCTCCACTGGCTCTATGTGCTGCTCCCGGGCCATGCTTCCAGTTCAACCTCCAGCCCACCGTCCTGCAGGCCGTCGGCTGGTGCCTCTACATCGTGCCGGTCCTGGCGCTGCTCACCCCTGCAGATCCGAGGGCCGCGCCCCTCCGCGCCAGGAGAACGCCGCTGGCGACGACGCCGCCGAGACCGACGCGATCGCCGATGACGTCAGTGACGCCGCGTCCGACGTCGACACGAGCAAGGTCTCCTGACCATCCCTCACAGTCCCTCATCCACCACCGCCTCCTCATCAAAGGAAAGACAGATGCCGATCATCACGCGACGCAATGCGCTCACCCTGCTCCCCTGACCGCCATGGGCCTGGGCCTGGCCGCCTGCGCCGACAACCCCAAGAACGCCAAGGGGGCGCCTCGGGATCCGGCAAGGCCAGGAGATCACGGTGACCCTCACCGACGACTCCTGCCAGCTGTCCTCCACCTCCTTCCTCGGGCGTCGTCACCTTCACCATCACCAACTCCGCTCGCCCAACGAGCTGGAGATCCTCACCGAGGACAAGCTCCAGATCATCTCCGAGCAGGAGAACATCGGTCCGGCACCACCACGAAGCTCACCACCTCCCTCAGGAGGAGGGCACCTGCTCACGCCGCCTGCAAGCCGAACATGGTCGGCGAGCTCAAGGGCGTCACCGAGCTGAAGATCACCAGCGGCGCCGACGTCGACGTCAGCGCCGATGAGGCCAAGGCGCGCGAGGCCGCCATCACCACTACACCGCCTACGTGCGAGACCAGGCCGGCCAGCTCCTCACCGCCACCCAGAGCTTCGTCACCGCCTACATCCGGCGACACCGCCACCGCCCAGAGCCTCTACCCGCTGGCGCGCCAGTACTACGAGCGCATCGAGCCCACCGCCGAGTCCTTCGAGCACCGAGCGGAGGCCGGTGACCGACGCCGCCCTGGACACCCGCGTCCAGAGATCCTGGCCGCCGGCGCCGGCAAGCGCCGTCACCGACAAGGAGATCATCGACGGCTGGACCGGATGGCACCGCATCGAGGCCGACCTGTGGGCCCAGGACCCGCCAGCCCCCTTCAAGTTCGCCGGACGACGCCGCTCGCCAGAAGGTCGCTGACCAGCTCAACGCCGACACCAAGTCGCTCTACGACCTCGTCTACGGCACCATCACCGGAGCCAATGGCAAGACGTTCGAGCTCGAGCTCGAGGACGTCGCTCTGCGCCTCGATCTCTTTGGAGGAAGTTGCCACGACGAAGATCTTCGCGAGGAGGACCTCCTCCCACACCGACCTTACGACTTCCAGGCCAACCTCGAGGGCGCCAAGGGTCGCCTACGGCAACGTCGAGGACCCCATGAAGAAGAAGGATGCCAAGCTCACGCGCGAGAAGATCACCACCCAGTTCAAGACGGTCGAGGACCTCGTTGCGGCTTCAGGCGACGGGGCAGACGGCCGAGGGCAGAAGACCTGCCCGGACCACTCCACCATCGCCTCGGTCCAGAAGGATGCCGGTGAGAAGCCGTCGGACGACCCTGACACCGACACGCAGCGCAAATTCTCCGATGCCGTCAACGCCCTGAGCGAGTCGCCGTCGCAGGTCGCGGGAACCGTCCTCCTGAGCCTCAGCGACGTAGCAACCCGACACTGAAGGAGCAGACAGTGAGTGGCAAGCCGGCCGACGAGTCGAGACCTCCCCGGTCGCGGACGACGCGACCGAGCCGGAGGCGGCGCAGGCGCAGCAGGAGCCGGAGATCGACGTCGGAGAGCCCTGGCGACGGCCTGCAGACCTCCGGCGCCTCGGGAGAACCCGAGACCCCCGATGCCTCTGAGCAGCCCGAAGGACCGGGAAACCCGGAGATCTGCAAGCCCGGCAAGTCCGGCGCAAAGGGCACCAGCCGCCGCGCCATGTTCACCGGTGCGGGCTTGGGCGCTGCGCTGCAGGGCCTGGCTGGTGGCCGGCGGCCGCGCCTGGGAGGCGTCCCAGCGACCCGAGGAGGCCATCCCACTGTCTACCCTTCGTGACGACCGCGGAATCACCACTCCCGCCCAGGACAACATGTTCACCGCCGCCTTCGACGTCTCTCTACCACTGACGTCGAGGGAGCTCAAGACCCTCCTGTCCGACTGGGCGGTGGCCGCTGAGGCAGATGACCTCCGGCGAGCTCGTCGGCAGTGGCCCAGCTCCAACAAGCAGCTGCCGCCCAGGACACCGGCGAGGCCTGGGGCTACAAGCCCAACGGCCTGACCATCACCTTCGGGGTGGGCAGGGCCTCGTCTCGTCGACGCCGAGGGCAACGACCGCTTCGGCCTGGCCGCCAGGATGCCGGCTCATCCCCGCGAGGGCATGCCCTCCTTCTCCGGCGACCAGCTTCACGCCGCCCAGTCCGACGGAGACCTGCTCGTCAGGCCTGCTCCAACGACGCCCAGGTCTGCGTCCACGCGATCCGCAACCTCACCCGCATCGCCTTCGGGACCGCCGCCCCGCGGTGGAGCTCAGGTCGGGTACGGGCGGACGTCGTCGACCTCCGTGGACCAGGAGACGCCGCGCAACCTCTTCGGGTTCAAGACGTGCACCAGCAAATCAAAGGCCGAGGACTCCCGCCGACCAGCTCAACGAGCACCTGTGGGTCCAGAAGGGCGACGACGCCGCAGCGGAGTGGATGACGGGCGGCACCCACTACGTGGCGCGCCGATCCACATGCTTGCCGAGGTCTCGGACCGCCTGCGGCTCATCGAGCAGGAGCAGACCACGGGCGCGACAAGCGCTACGGGGCGCCGCTGAGCATCGCCAACCCCACGAAGTCCTCCGAGGAGTTCACGGCCGTGGACTACGAGGCCAAGGACGACAAGGGCGAGACGCTCGTGCCGGCGGACGCGCATCTATCGCCGTCGTCTCACCCGAGCAGAACCAGGGCGCCGGATGCCGCGCCGCGGATGAGCAACTCACACCGACGGTTCCGACTCGCTGGGGCTGTTGCAGACCGGGTTGTTCTTCATCGCCTTCGTGCGCGATCCGCGGACGAACTTCTATCCGATCCTGGACCGGATGACCAAGAGCGACGCCCTCCAGGAGTACCTCAAGCATGAGTACTCGGCCCTGTTCGCGATCCCGCCGGGCATCAAGAAGGGCGACACCATGGTGGCCGCCTCGCTGTTCAGCTGACGTCGGAGACGGAAGGCGGCTCCCTGCGGTCGGCTCGCGTCAGTGGCTCGGCGTCGGCCAGTGCCTTGAAAGCGCGGTGACCGCGAGGAGCGCCACGGCCAGGATCCGTCAGTCGTCAGGGCCAGCACCCGGAAGGTGGACGACGACGTCGCCAGGAGTGGGCCGGCACTCGTGCCGACGAACAGGATGAACCCGTTGAGCGCCATGCCGCTGCCGCGGTTGGGGGCGGATACCCGCCCGTAGAGGCTGATCATCGCCGGCGCGGCCAGCGCGACCCCCGGCGACGTACACGACGCTGCAGGCCACCAGGCCAGCCAGACTCCCCGCCAGCAGGGCCTCACCGAGCATGCCCAATGCCGACACTCCGAAGCCGAGCCGGGCCGCCTGCGCCCAGGGAGCACCTCGCGGCGAGCCGCCCCGCACCGAGACTGAGGAACATGGCTCGGCAGGGCCGCCAGGCGGATGAGGGATGATGGACGTGGGCCGCAGGCCCAGCGTCTCCAGGTGACCGCCGATCCCCGTGTACATGGCCACGAACACCGCATGAGCAGCGTGACGTGCGCCAGGCTGAGCGCGCAGAACCGCGGGCCTGACCGCGAGCCGCCCCAGTGATGCGAACTGTCCCGCAGGGAGGAGCCTGAGGGGCCGGAGGCGGGAGCGGCGTCGTGCATCGACGGCGAGGACGACCGCCAGGGCCACGGCCAGCAGCCCCACCGCACAGGGGAAGAACCACCGCCACCCCAGGTGCAGACGCAACCAGTGAGGCTAGACCCGGCCGACGATGCCCGCCACGAGGAACGACGTCGACATCGCCCCGATCGCCCCGGGCCTGCCTGGGCGGCTCCAGGGCCTCGGACGGGTAGGCCAGGGCCACGGGCGCGAAGCCGGAGGCGCTCAGGCCCTGGACTCGCGCGCAGGGCCGCGAGGACTGGGAGCGACGGGCGCCAGGCGCAGCAGACGGTGGAGGCGATGAGGATCCCGGAGAGCCAGCGCCATGATCCTCCGTCTGCCGTGGTGGTCGGAGACCGCCCCCAGATGAGGAAGCCTGCGGCGTAGGTGAGGCTGAAGGCCGTCGACAGGGCGATCGGGTGGCACTGCCGCGGGAGGTCGGCCGAGATCGGGGCGAGCAGGGGGATGGCGGCGTACAGCTGGGTCAGAACGAGCAGCGCGGTGACCACGAGGGTCGCGGTGGCACCGCCGCCGGCGGGTAGGCGGGAGAGGTCGACCGAGTCGTCGACTGGGCGGGTGGCTCGGGGAGCGCGACGTCGGGATGCTGATCGGACCGGTGTGCGCGAGACATGAGAACCCTCTTCCAACGTAAGCGTTGGAAATGACCCCAGTAGACTGGAGGAGTAGTTGCAACGGTAGCGTTGGAGTTGAGCCGCCGGCGCTCAGCGGACACGGAGACGGAGGCGTCATGGCCTGGGACACCGAGGGGACCAAGCGCAAGATCAAGGACGCCGCCACGGCCGAGTTCACCCGCCGTGGACCGCTGGGACCACCGTCGAGCGGATCGCCGAGCGGGCGGGGTCAACAAGGAGCGCGTCTACAACTACTTTCGGCTCAGGACCGACTGTCTCCGCCGTCCTGCGTGCGACGAGCTGACCAGGGCGGCTGAGGCCGTGCCACCCGCCTTCGACGAGGGGAGGACGTGGGCGACTACGCCGGGCGCCTGTACGACTACCACCGGCAACGCCCCGAGCTCATCCGGCTGCTGTGCTGGGAGGCCTCGCCTTCGACGACGAGGTGCCCGAGGAGGAGCTGCGGCAGGGAGCACTACCAGCGCAAGATCGCCGGGGTGCGCAGCGGTCAGGACTCCGGCGCCCTGACCCCGGGACGTCGACGGTGCGCTCATGCTCATGATCATGTCGCTGACCGGCGGTGGTCCACCGTGCCCCAGGTGGCGCGGATGCTGTGCGGGCCCCTGGACGAGGAGGCGCACGATCGCCAGCGCGCCGTCGTCGTCGACGCGGCCCGCCGGCTCGCCGCGCCCCGGGACTGAGTGCTGGGAGGCTGAGGCGTGCTCGAGGAGCCTGTGCCTCGGTGTCTACGCTGCACGACGTTCAGTCGTACTGTTGCCAGGCTGCACTCGCACGAGCCCCGGACCGTCGTGGAGTGCAGCTATATGTCAACGAGTAGCAGCTAAGGGTCGTGCAGTGCATGGGCGGTGGCTGGGCATGATTACCTTATGCGTGACCTGAACGACCTGACCCGCCCCACTCATCCCCTCCCGTGCCATCCAGGAGCGCATGGCCGCCGAGACCGAGGAGCGCCGTCACCTCTGCCGGCCCGGCCGAGGGCCCCTGGCCGACGACGCCGGAGCCCCCAGCTGACCTGCGCGCCGCCCTGGGCAAGGTCGTCGACGAGCTGGCCCCGCAGATCATCGAGCCCTCTCCACGACATCCACGACCACCCCGAGACCGGCTACGAGGAGCACCACGCCGTGGTCACGGTCGCCGCGCTCCTGCGCCGCCACGGCATCGAGCCCGGAGGTCGGCGTCTACGGCATGGACACCGCCCTGCGCGCAGAGATCTCCGGGACCACCGGAACTGCACACGGCTGCCGGCGGCTCCGACGAGGCTCCCGGCACCATCGCCATCCTCGCCGAGTACGACGCCCTGCCCGGCATCGGCCACGGCTGCGGCCACAACGTCATGTGCGCCAACTCGGTGGGCGCCTTCCTCGCCCTGGCAGCCCTGGCCCAGAGGCCCGTTTGGACGCCCCTGCCCGGCCGCGTCGTCCTGCAGACCACGCCCGCCGAGGAGAACTCGACCGCCAAGGAGGTCCTGGCCGTGCGCGCATGCTCGACGGCGTCGACGCCGCCATCCAGACCCACTCCTACGCCCACGACGTCACCCACCAGACCTGGCTCGGTGTGCGCCGGATGGACGTCGTCTTCCACGGCGTGCCCGCCCACGCCGCCTCCCAGCCCTTCAGTGGGCCGTAACGCCCTGGACGCCGCCACCTGGCCCCTGACCGGGATCGGCCTGCTGCGCCAGCAGATGCTCCCCATGGATCGCCTTCACGCCATCATCACCGACGGCGGCCAGGTCGCCAACATCATCCCCGAGCGCGCTGAGGCTGTCCATCATGGTGCGCTCCAAGCACTCGAGACCCTCAGGAGATTGCGAGCGCGTCGAGGAGGTCATCCACGGCGCCGCCCTCATGACCGGCACCGGCGTTGAGATCCTCACCTCCGAGGACAGCAACGAGGTTCCCGTGCGGGACAACGGCCCCTGCTCACCTCCTGGGTGCGCTCCCCAGCGCGAGCGCGGCCGCGACCCCCACCCGCCGGGGTCCTGCCGAGACGATCGCCGCCGGCACCGACTTCGGCAACGTCTCCCCAGCGGTGCCCGGCATCCACCCGCTCATCAAGGTCACCGACCGGCCCGATGTCGCCCTCCACACCCGCGCGATGACCGAGGCCGCCGGCGCCTCACCGGGGACGCGGCCGCGCTCGACGGCGCCTACGGGCTGGCCGCCGTCGCCCTGGACTGGCTCGCACGACGCCGAGCTGCGCCGCGCCGTGCGCGCCGACTTCTGAGGCCACCGGCGGTGTGATCGACGTCGCCGGCTTCTGGGAGGAGTAGGCAGGGACTGCGTCGCTGGGTGCGGACGGCCGGCGTGGGCGGTCCCCTCGCCCGCGCGAGCGACCATGCCCGACGGCCGGCTCTGTCTCAGGCGGCCGGGCGGCGAAATCGAGCAGCGCCCCGGGATCGAGACGCACCTGCATGCCCCGTGTGGGCACCAGAGATCGCCGTCGACCTCCACCAGGGGCCGGCGCCGAGAGCTGGACCGCCACCTCCCCGCCGCGCCGCAGCATCACCCGCCCCAGGCGAGCGGCCCGACTCGGAGTAGCGCGCCGCGTAGGGCGGCAGCACCTGGCGCGCCAGCGATCCCCAGCCCGCCAGACCCGCCACCGTGTCGATGACGGCGACGTCGAGCAGACCGTCATCGGTGCGGGCCTCCGGCAGCAGGGTGATCCCGGCCGGGAGCCGGCCGCCGTGGCCACCAGCAGGTTGGCGGGCTCAGACGCTCCACGCGCCGCGCGCCGGTGTCGTCCAGAGACTGAGCACCGAGGTCCATGCGCGGTGAGCCCAGATTCTCCATGGCCGCCAGTGCGTGGGCGCCCAGCCGACCCGCGCCTTGAGGGCCGGGCGCGTGGAGGCCACCAACCCCGGCGTCGAAGCCGATCCCGGCCACCACCATGCAGGCGTGCTCGTCACCGAGCGTGGGCCGCCCCACCGGCGGCCTGCGGGTCGCCCTCTGACCGCGCGCACCGCCCGGGCCGCCCCGGTCGACAGCTGCGGTGAGTCGCATATGTCGACGGCGGCCGCCGGGCCGGTCGCGGATGGCGGAGGCGGAGGGGCGCCGGCTGGTGACGGCGGCAGCGCCGAGACCCTGGCGAATCGGAGCCACCGTCGGCCCTGGTCCGTCCGGCCCCGACATCGGGCTCGCCCAGGGCTCGGTGCGCACCCAGGCCAGGTCGGCGGGCAGGTCGACCCCGCGGCCGCCACCTGCCGCCGCCCCTCGGATCGCCGACCGGCACCCCGAGGTTGCGGGCCGCCAGGTTCGCCGTGCCCAGGGGACGATGCCCATCTGCTGCCGGTGCCGGCCAGGCCGGCCGCCACCGAGCGCACGCGGTTCCGTCGCCGCCTGCGGCCACCACCAGCCGGGCCCGGCGGCCAGGGCCAGGCGCGCCTGCATGGTGCCGGGCTCGGACGACGCTCGTCTCCAGCCAGCACGGGTCCGGCGTACCCGGCCCCCGCAGCTCGCAAGCCCAGCAGGCCCCGCACCGCGCTGGTGGCGCGCGGCTTGAGGGATTGACGATGACGCAGGCCAACGGCTGCCCGGGGCGCGTCGTGCTCGGGTCCCGCCGTCGGTGAAGCCGGTCATAGGGCAGGTTAGCCGCCCGTGCGGCCTCGGTCACGACCCGGGCAGCGCGCAGAACGCACAGGAGGGCGTGAGCCCGGTGCGGTGCGCCCGGGCGCGGCCTCAGGCCGCGCCAGGGCTTGACCGGGATGACGGCAGGTCGGCCTCGCCTCACCAGGCGCGAGATGAGGCTGGCCAGCTGGGCGAAGTCGGCGCCGCGGGAGGAGGAGACCCTGGTGACCAGGCCCATGTGGCGCACTGGCGCCTCGCCGCCGAAAGCGGGCGACGCCGTACCCGAGGAGGGGTGAGCAGCTGTAGCGCCCTCGATGACCGTCACGCTGGAGCCGGGGGCGACCATGCGGGTCACTGTGACAGGGTGGTGGCCACCGCGACCGGCGGCTGCGCCGTAGCGCTGGCACAGGGCCAGGTCTGTCACGCAGGCAGTTGCCCTCGTCGAGCAGGAGGAGGGGCTGGCTCGTCGAGCCCGGCTGGGCTCACGTCCGTGCGGCCGGGACCCAGGGGTGGTCCGGCGGCGGTGAGGATGACGAGCTGCTCGTCGAACATCGGGATCGCGGCGGTGCGCTGGAGGTCGTCCTCCAGGCGATGATCGCGGCGTCGAGGCGGCCCCTGGGCGAGCTGGTCGAGGTTGTCCCCGGTGACCATCTCACGCAGGTCCAGGCTCCATCTGAGGGCAGGGCCTCGCGCAGGCCGTCGATGAGGACGTGCCAGGTAGGGCGCGATGGTGGGGATGATGCCCAGGCGCATCGTAGCCGCTCAGGGCGGCACCCCTGGCTGGAGGCGGCCTGCGTTGAAGGCCCGGCGGCCAGGGCGACGGCGTCGCGCGCGAAGGGCAGCAGGGCCCGCCCAGGAGGTCACGAGAACGCGGCGGGTGGTGCGCTCCACCAGCTCGCCGCCGACGCGCTTCTCCAGGGCGGTGATGGCCTGGGACAGGCTGGGCTGGCTGACGCCGAGCGCCGTGGCGGCCTCACCGAAGTGCTGGTGATCGCACAGGGCCACGAAGGCCCGTAACTGGGAGAAGGACGGAGATGATGAGATCGGCATGAGTTGTGGTCCTGTGGTCGGGGCCCGCACCACTCGCGATCGGCGAGCCTGATATGACGGAGTGACAGAAAATCGGAGGCAGACGACTGGCCGGGAAGAGCGGGGAGAGCGGTGCGGAGGCGGCGGGCAGGTCTCCAACGTGGCGGCTGCCGGGAAACACCGTCGGGAAACTATAGGGTACACCGATTGAAATGGATTCTATTCACAGGTGGATTACGTTGGTAGTAGGAAGTGGGTCACGTTCGCGTGCTCAGGCTGGTGCACTGGCGCGAGCGTGTATGAGTCGCACGCTCTGTCATTCGAGCGCACTATCTTCCGGCCGATCCACTGGTCTGTCTACGGCGTCGAGGCGACCTGCGGTGGCCGTGGCGAGGCGACCGACGTCGATCCGCCACTGCAGGTCGGATTGCGCCGACCGTGGCTGGACCTGTCACGTCCGCCACGTCCTCGGTGATCGCCGCCGTCTGCCGAGGGCCGGCTGCGCGAGAGGTGCGGAGCCTTCGGGCGCGGTCCTGACTACACTCAGGGGCATGATCGACCTGCGTGCGCTTCGCGAGAACCCCGAGCCCTTCCGAGCCAGCCAGCGAGCCCGCGGTGCCGACGTCGATCTCGTTGACCGCGTCATCGCCGCCGACGAGACCCGCCGTCAGGCGCTGGCCGCCTTCGAGAACCCTCCGCGCCGAGCAGAAGGCCGTCTCCCGGTCCGTGGGGAAGGCCCTCGCCCGGAGGAGCGCCCGGCGATCCCTCGCCAGCGCCAAGGAGCTCGCCGAGCAGGTCAAGGCCGCCGAGGCCGCCTCCTCGGCCGCCGCCGCCGATCTCGACGCCCTGGCCCGCCAGTTCGCCAATCCTCATCGAGGGCGCCGTCGGGAGGGGAGGAGGACTACGTCGTCCTGCGCCACGAGGGCGGCGAGCCCCGCGACTTCGCCGCCGAGGCTTTCGGAGCCCGCCGACCACCTGGCGATCGGCGAGGGCCTGGACATCATCGACACCCGCCGCGGCGCGCCAAGGTCTCCGGCGCCCGCTTCTACTACCTCAAGGGCTGGGCATGCGCCTGGAGCTGGCGCTCATGACGGCGGGCCCTGACGCCGCCGTCGCCCACGGCTTCACCCCGATGACCACCCCCACCCTCGTCACCCCCGCAGGTCATGGGCGGCACCGGCTTCCTGGGCGCCCACAGTGACGAGATCTCACTACCTGCCCGCCGGACGACCCCACCTCACCGGCACCTCCGAGGGTCCCTGGCCGGGCTACCACGCCGACGAGATCCTCGACCCTGTCCGCCGGGCCCAGGCGCTACATGGGGCTGGTCCACCTGCTACCGGCGCGAGGCCGGTGCCGCTGGCAAGGACACCCGCGGCATCATCCGCGTCCACCAGTTCAACAAGGCCGAGATGTTCTCCTCACTGCCGGGCCTGAGGACGCCGAGGCCGAGCACGCCCGGCTCCTGGCCATGGAGGAGGAGATGCTGGCCCTGGTCGAGCTGCCCTACCGGGTCATCGACACCGCCGCCGGGGACCTGGGCCCTCGGCCGCCCGCAAGTTCGACTGCGAGGCCTGGCTGCCCACCCAGCAGCGCTGGATGGAGGTCACTCCACCTCCAACCGCACCACCTACCAGGCCCGCTGCCTGGCCGTGCGCGAGCGCCGCGAGGGAGGCACGAGCCCCGTGGCCACCCTCAACGGGACCCTGGCCACCACCCGCCGGATGGTCGCCATCCTGGAGAACCACCAGCAGGCCGACGGCTCGGTGCGCGTGCCGAGGGCCTGCGCCCCTACCTGGGCGGCCTGGAGGTCATCGAGCCCGTCGGCGCCGTCGCCTGAGGCGGGTTCCACATGAGCCCCACGCCATCGTCCTCCCCGCCGACGACGCCGGAGCCCTGCTGACACCGCCGAGCGCCGGTGCCGCGGGCGGCACCGGCGGCCCGGAGCCCACGGCAACGGCCCGGCCGTCAACCCCGAGACGGATCGCCCCGCCGGCCAGCCCCTGACCCGCCTGCGGCTCCACGGAGTACCTCGAGCACCGACGGCTCGAGAGCAGCTCCGAGCCGCCGAGGAGGCCGGTTCCGGGGCCGACGGAAGGCGCGTGTTGCGCCGTCGGGCCCTGAACCATGAGGAGTACCACGCCCTCGTCCAGGACCGGATGCGGGACTCGACGCCCCTGAGGCCGCCGGAGGAGCCCGGCTCGCGCCGGGCGACGGGCCTGTCGTCGCCCTCGACGTCGACGGCACCATCTCGACATGGACGGGCGCGTCTCGAGCGGGTCATGGCCTCCATCGCCCGCCTGCGCGCCCACGAGGTGCCCCGTGGTCATCTCCACCGGGCGCGGGATCGCCGCCGCCATGCCGGTGGTGCGCCACCCGGGGCTGCGACACCGGCTGGATGGTCTGCGCCAACGGCGCCCCTGACCCCTGCGGCTCGACCCGACGCCCCCGGCGGCTAGCGAGGTGGTCGACTCGCGCACCTTCGACCCGCGCACCGCCATCGAGACCCTGCACGCCGCCGTGCCCGACGGGATCATCGCCGTCGAGGATCCCCGGCGTCGGGCTTCAAGGTCTCCCGGCTCTTCCCCGACGGCGAGCTCATCGAGGACCAGCGGGTCGTCACCTATCGACGAGCCTCGTCTCCCAGCCCGTCACCCGCGTGGTCCTGCGGGCCCCGGGCATGTCCGTGGAGCGCTTTCTCCGAGATCGTGGCCGACTCCGGCCGCACCGGTGGAGTACGCCATCGGCTGGACGGCCTGGCTCGACGTCGCCCCCGAGGGGTCACCAAGGCCTCGCCCCGAGGCGCTCCTCGCCCGCCTGGGCGCCGACTCCCGCCCGCGCCCTCGCGGTCGGGGACGGCTCCAACGACGTCGAGATGATCGAGTGGGCTCGGGGCCGGAGTCGTCATGGGCAGCGCGCCCGCAGTGGGTGCGCGACCGCGGCGATATCCCTGACCGAGCCCTGTGGCGGGACGGGCTGCGCCGCCGTCCTGGACGCCCTCATAGAACGAGTAAGGCACCCCTGATGCGACAGTCCCCTCTCCCTGTCTCCCCACCACAACGTCATCGTGAGAACCCCACCGACGATGCCGGTCGCGCAGTCGGTCCGCCCGGTGAGGCGGCCGCGGGGCCGACGACGCGGCACCGCGGCGGCTGCGGCGGGGCGGTCGCCCTCGCGCGGCGGCCAGCGCCCCTGACCCGCTGGCCGCCGCCGCCACTGCCGCCTGCTCGGCCGGCGGGGCCGGCTCGGCGTCGGCCTAGCTGCGCCGCCTACAAGGCCTCACCAGGGGCACGAGGGCGCCACCGTCACCGTCTCCAGCAGCTCTGACCGGCACCGAGGCCGAGCGCTTCGAGGCCTCGTGCCGAGTTCGAGAAGTGCACGGGGATCGACCGTCGAGCACACCGGCACCTACCGAGCTGCGCTCCCAGCTGCTCAACGGCTCGGGCGCGGACCCTGTCCTCCAGCAAGGGGGCCTCGCCGTCGAGCCAGGACAATCCCTGCGAGAACCCGCCCGACCTGGCGATCGTGCCGCAGCCGGGCATGGTGGCCGAGCTCGCTCGACACCGGCGTGGTCCACCCGCTGCCGAACACGGTCAACAGCAACGTGGAGGCCGGCTGGGACCGGCACTGGATCCAGGTCGGCATCCACGCCTCCGTGCCGCTACGCCGCCCCGCCTGCATGGCCTCGGTGAAGTCCCTCGTGGTACTCCGCCGGACGCCTTCGAAGGCCGGCTACGAGGTGCCCGGCACCTGGGCGCGAGCTGGAGGCCCCTGACCCGCAAGGTCCGCGCCGACCACCCTGACGGCTCCGTGACGCCCTGGTGTGGGGCGCTCCGACGGGGAGTCCACCGGGCTAGGGCATGACCGACTGGCTCGAGGACGCCATGCTCTCCACCCAGGGCCCGGCGCCTACGAGACCTGGGCCTCGCACCGGGTGCCCGTCGACCCACGGGCGCCGTGGAGGCCCTCGACGCCGTCGAGCTCCCCTGGTCCTGGCCGACCGGGAGCGTGGCCGGCGGGCGCGGCTCGGATCATCTCGCGGACTCCCTGAGCAGGCCGGGGCCGACCTGGTCAAGGGCAGCTGCCCTCATGCTGCACGCCCTCCTCCTTCGAGAGCCGCTTCCCGAGGGCACCGCTATCACCGACGCCGACGGCGCCAACCCGGTGACGGTCCAGGCGCCCAGCCCCTCCGCGGGTGCCACGGGGACGCTCGCGCGCCCGACGGGTTCCGCAGAGGCCAAGAGCCGGCTGCAGCGACGTCGTCGGTCGACGTCGAACGGTGTCAAGGTCTCGGCCTCGTCACCCCGGGGCGGACCGCGCTCGGACGCCGTGCTGCGGGCACCGACTACCTCGTGGCTTCACCTGCTCGGAGGCGGCCAACGCGGTCATGGAGTCACCTGACCTCCCAGGACTGGGCCCGCACCCGGATGGCGATGGGCGGGTGGCGACCGCCTACCAGGGCGTCTGACCCGACCTGGCGCCCAGCGACGTCGGCAGGGCGCGCCACCAGGCTGCTCCAGCCGCGTCAGACGACCGTGGAGATGGACGCCTCCGACTCGATGCCCGTGGGCGTGGGCAGCAGTGCCCTGTGGCTGGGGCTGAGCCGCTGGTCGACCGGGGCGATGACCTCCCAGGGAGGCGCTCGCGCAGGGCGAGTCCGCCTGGGCCGAAGCAGAAGTAGGCGGGCGCGGGCGGGCGCCGTCGGCTCGGGGAGACCGCTGAGCAGCGTGGCGAGCATCTGATCCGCGCGAGACGGGTCGATAGCCTTGATCCCCAGCGGATCAAGGAGGACTCATGGGACTGGGATGGTTCGGCGCCCCCGAGCACAAGCGTTGGCTGGCCTACGAGACGCATGCCCTGCTGCACTACGCGCGCGCTGCGAAGGTGCCCACCGGGTTCGGGTGGATCGGCCAGACGGCGAGGTGGACCCTCCCATCCGGTCGAGCTGTGGATCACCGGTCGCATGACCTTCGCCTTCTCCCTGGGGGCGCTCATGGGCATCCCCTGGCTGCCGCCGCTACGCCGACCACGGCGTGCGCGCCCCTGAACGGCCCCCTGCGCGACCCGGTCAACGGCGGCTGGTACTCGGCGATCGGCCCTCGAGCCCGACGCCGATGGGCGGGCGTCCCGATCGACCCCTGAGGCCCGTAGGGAGTGCTACCAGCACGCCTCGTGCTCCTGGCCGCGGCCACCGCAACAGCCGCCGACCGGCCCGGTGCCCATGAGCGCTGCGCGATGCCATCGCGATCCAGGACCGCCACTGGCGGGACGAGGCCCAGCAGATGCCGATCGAGTCCTACGCCGTCGACTTCACCGACCCCGAGGACTACCGGGGTATCAACGCCGCCATGCACACGGTGGAGGCCTACCTGGCCACCGCCGACGTCACCGGGGAGGTGCGCTGGCTGGAGCGGGCGCTGAAGATCGTCGACTTCGCGGTCAACGTCCAGGCCTCGCCAGCACGGCTGGCGCCCGCCCGAGCACTACAGCACCTCCTGGGAACCGCGGCTCGACTACAACCGCGACGAGCCGGCTCACCCCTTCCGGCCCTACGGCGTCACGCCGGGCCACGGCCTGGAGTGGGCGCGACTCGACCGTGCAGCTGCGTGGGGCCCTCATCAACCGCTCCATGAGTGCGCCGGACTGGATGCTGGACGCCGCCGAGCATCATCTTCGAGCAGGCCCGCACCGACGGCTGGCGCGTCGACGGCGCCCCGGCTTCGTCTACACCACGGACTCCCGACGGCAAGCCGATGGTCCATGAGCGCATGCACTGGGTGGTCTGCGAGGGCATCTCGGCCTCGGCCGCCATCCGTCAGGCGCTCCTGCTCGACGACGGGACACGGGGAGATCGATGTCGAGCACTACGAGCACTGCTACTGGCCTGGATCGACTACGCCGAGGAGTTCCTCATCGAGGCGCCCGGCGTGTGGATCCCACGAGCTCGACCGCGACAACCAGCCTCGACCCGCACCGCCGGGCATCCCGACATCTACCACGCCCTGCAGGCCACGCTCATGGCGCGCTCTGCCGGTGTGGCCGGCGATCGGGCAGGCCCCTGGCCGAGGGGCGGCTCGACGAGCCGAACTCGCCGCTGCCGGCGCGCGCCAGCAAAGCCGCACCGGCGAGGGTTCTTCAGTAGGTCCCTGACGTCGCCGGGTGCTCCCTGAGCGGCTCGCCGAGGCCTGCGGTGACCGGGGGCCTCGCAGGGATGGTAGGGCGAGTGCTCAGCTGCGCCCGCGAGGGCGCGGCCAGGAGAGGTGACAGCAGCGGGCGAATGTGGCGCGTTCCTTCCGTGAAAACCGCTCGTGCGCCCAGCACGGGGAGTTCGCTCGCTGCCGGTGGCGCACTCAGTAAAGCCCATCTGTGTTCGAGAGATGGCGCGCTCGTGCGAGTGCGGTGCATCAGTGCACTAGTCAACCGAGAGATGCACGCTGGTCCGCCGTGATACCGAGTCATTGAGCGAGACGAGGGGAAGATGCGACGGAAGATTCCCCTAGCCATAACAGTCAGCGCTCGGCAGTGGATCGGGCTGTGCGCGTTGGCCGGAGGGTACTTCATTGCTCTCCTCGACCTGACAATTATCAACCTCGCAGTTCCCTCACTGACACGGGACTTAGGGCGTCCACAGCCTCAGTGGTGTTCTGGGCGGTCAACAGCTACGGTCTCGTTCTCGCACTGGCGATCATCCCGTCAGGTCGTTTAGGTGACTCGATTCGGGCACCGACGCCTTCTTCCATCCTTGGGGACGATCATCTTGGCAGCCGCCAGCCTCGCCTGCGGTGTTGCGACCTCCGTTCGTCTTGATCGTCGGCCGGTTCCTTCAGGGACCTCGGTGCCGGCATGTTGGTGCCACAGACCTCACGCTCATCGGTGTCACCTTCCTGAAAAGAGATCTCGTGGGCGCGCAGTCGGCATCTGGGGATCAATTGCAGGAACTGTGATCCATCATCGGTCCCCTCGCCGGCGGAGTGTTGATTGACGGTCTCAGTTGGCGATGGGTCTTCCTCATCAACCTTCCGATTGCGGCTCTCGTCGGTTCTGGGCCTGCGAAGCCTTCCAATCGAGATGGCTCCGTTCCGTGAGACTTGATCTCGTGGGCACCTTTCCTCGGCAGGCATCGGCCTTGTGGCACTTTATGGATGTCTCGCAAGGTCCCCATGCGGGCTGGGACCCGTTAACCATTGCTTGCCTGCCGTCTGCTGTGTCTGCCCGTTTGTGTTCTTCCGGTATGAACGTCGGCAGATCCGGCGCACGCAGTTTTTTTCCACAGTCCCTTCGCAGAAAATCCACGGTTCCTCGCTGCCGCTGTATTCGGGCTCTTGCGGCCCTTGGTGTATTCGCTTTGACCTTTCTCGCATCGAACTACATCCAGTCCGTGATGGGGCAAACGGCGTTCTGGGCGGGGGCTGCTCTTGCGCCAGCGTCGATTGCGTCTGTGGTCACAGCACCTATTGCGGGTCGCTGGGTTGATGAGGGGAAGGCTCGCCTCGTTCTACAGATCGGCTTCGGGGCCTCCGCGGTGGGAACCGCCCTGAGTATGCTGATTGCCGCTATGGGGGGTTCTTGGGTGTGGTTCTTGGGGGCGACCGTCGTTTTCGGTATAGGAAATGGGTTTGTGATGGCGCCACTGACGACAGTAGGTATGACTGCGCTGAGGGGTGACGAATTCGGTGCTGCGTCATCTCTCCTCAATGTCCTTCGTCAAAGCCGGCCCTGTGTTAGGGGGAGCTGTTGTCGGACTCTTGATGCAGATGCTTGCCGCTATGCCTACCGAAGTCGACCCCCTGGGGATTTCGAGTTCGGTCGTTGCGTGGGTATTGGGTGTTCCGTTGCTGCTATTTATTGTCGGTCTCTTTGTGTATTCGTTCGTTCCGAGGTCGATGGTGTCAGCAATTGATTGAGGTGGTTTCGCGGCAGAGTTCCGCTGTGCATACTGTCGTTGATTTAAAAAGACGTGTCCCACGGAGGTTACGTGAGTTCCTCCACTCGCTGGCGCTTAGCCTGCTGGATGTACTTGCCGACTGTGCTTGGTGCCACATCGTGCTTCTCGGCGATCTCCGTGTAAGCCAGGCCACGGTTGAGGTGGTCGGTCACTATCTACTCGACGCCTCGCCGCCCGAATCACACCAGAAGGCTGCGCTGCTTTGTCTTCTGACCTTTGCTTGGACTGTTTGCCGGCTCTTCGTGTTTGAGGGTGTGGTAGGTGGGGCTTGTCGTCTGGTTTGGGTGGGTGCGTCGTTGCTTGGGTAGGGGTCGAGGTCCCCCGATGGGAGCTGCTACACAACCGTCACGAGAGACCTTGACGTGCCTGAGGCTACCTTCACCGACCCTGATCTGACGACCTTCCTGGGGCTGGATGCCCTGACTGACTGCGGTGGTCAGCTCCTGACCTCGACGAGAGCCATTGTGGAGTGCCGCATGCCGATCGGGTTTGAGGATCCGTTCTGGCAGTACTGTGGCGCCCAGGGGCAGGCCTGTGGACGGTGGCCCGGCGCCCGGCCCACGTACCGGTGGGGTGGAGACCCACGCAGCTGGTGGTGCGTGCGGCGCTCGCCCGCACCCACTGTTGTCGAGTGTGGAGACAGGACACCTCGGCCCTGGGCCCAGCCGCGGGGCGCGTCTGACCCACTGGCCGTCGAGTGGGCTGCGGGCCCTGCTCTGGAGTGCATGTCGGTTCGCCGGGTGCAGCTGCCCCTGGGGATCTCCTGGCACACCGCCAACAACGCAATCCTGACCCAAGCCGAGCAGATCCTCAACGAGTGCCTGACCGATCTCAAGAGGGTGGAGGTCCGGCGTCGATGATTCGCGCGCGCTTGCTCGTGCGGGAGGTGCCCCTGTGTGTGGCGCCACACCAGGCGGGGCGACCGGCATGTCACCGTCATGATCGACCTGACCCCCGTGCGTGACCGCAGTGGTCCGGCCCGGCTTTCTGGACGTGATCCCGGCCGGTGCTCAAGAAGGTCCTCAAGACCTGGCTCGCGGCTCGCGAGTCCTGGCGGGCGGGGTCGAGGTGGTAGCCATGGACGGCTTCACCGGTTTCAAGAGCGCTGCCGACCAGGAGCCCCACAGGCCCGGGCGGTTATGGATCCCTTCACGTCGTGTCCCTGGCTGCCAGCAAGCTCGATGAGTGCCGCCGCCGGATCCAGCGGGCGATCACAGGCGGCGGGGCCGGGCAGGTGACCGGCCTCTACCGGGCCCAGCGCACCCTACGCACCGGGGCCGGCCTGCTCACCGATGCCCAGGCCGAGCGCCTGGAGAACCTCTTCGCTGATGATCGCCACGCTGCGGTCCAGGCCTCCTGGGGCGTCTACCAGCGCCCGGTTCCAGGCCTACAGGGTCGAGGACCCGGGCCTGGGAAAGTACCTGATGCAACGGCTCATCGACTCCTTGAGGCAGGCCGTCCCAGACGGGCTGGAGGAGATCCAGACACTGGTCAGGACCATGACCGAAAGAGCTGCCCACACCCCGGCCTACTTCGGACCGCCGACCGCCCTCGACCTCCAATGGCCCCACCGAGGCGATCAACGGGCGCCTGGAGCACCACGCGGCATCGCCCTGGGCTTGCGCAACCTCACCAGCTACACCATCCGCAGCCTCATCCATGCCGGACGCCTCAAAGACCACCTGACAACAACCACCTAAACCAGACGACAAGCCCCACCTACCACACCCTCAAACATGAAGAGCCACTAAAGCGTCATGAGTCCGGTTAGAGTGTCTCCGATATCCATAGATATAACAGGGACGGCACTTTATCAGTTGCATTTGTGGGTAGCGAAGTCCCAATAGTCTTTGTCGGGAATTTTTGTATCGAGATTCCAGCTCGTCTTGAAAGGTGTCCAAACACGAGCCCAATCCCAATGGCACTTGAATTGATTAAACATCGAACTGGTGTCTGGGTCGGGGTGGCCAGTACGTTCTGTTTCGTCGAGGGTTTCTTCCCAGGCTGTGAACACAAGGAAACTGGGTGCTACTCGTCCCCAAAGTGATGGGTACACTTTGAGTGTAGGACTCCATTGCCATTCGTCGGCCCACTCGGTATGGTCGATAAGATCCCCTCCCCACCAAGGGTCTGCTACGACAGGAAAAGCGGTATCATTGTTGAATGAAACATGCTGAGTTAATTTGTTTCCGTCTACGCTGTACGACGTGGTATTGTGTTCCCGTTGGCGTCCCTGGCCCAGGGGGCGGCTATGCCTCCTTCCCATGTTCCGTCTGCTCCTATGACGGATACGCTGCCGTCATCTTCCATTCTGAGATAAGAACCTTCGCCTCGGTGAACGTGTATGTGTAGTCGCTGGGTGAGTCGGCTCGAGTTGATGGTTGTTGCTATTCTGACCGATCCGTCACTCTTGGGAGCACGGTAAAAGCCGTGATCGCTACTTTCGTAAGTGACGCCACCCACCGGCGAAAGTTCTGCATTGACCGTTGTTGAGTTGTTTGGCAAGGTAATTTTTGACGTCAGGAATCATCAGGGTCTTTTGTCACCGACCCCTGACCTCATTGGACGCTTGGTGTGGCATAGTAACGACGTTATTGCCTGTATCGGACATGTACTGGTCGAACTCATCTGTTGGTGTTATGTTTTCCTGTGTTACAATTGTTCCGGCATTGAGAGCGCTTCGGCTGTGTCGTTTGTGGATGAGTTTTGGGTGGCCATCGCCGGCGCAGTGAGTACGGCAAGAGTCGGGATGCTCAACAATGCGACTAGTAAAGGTGTTTTTCGGCACCTGCATGTTCATCTCCCAACGATTCTGATTTCGTGAATTTAATGCAAGGGCTGGAAGAGTTGGTCGGTGTAGAATCTGTTGCGCAGAAATTTCTAAAGTAAAATAGATTCTGATGGCGTATACCTGAAGAGAGTGTGGAGGTTTTTGTTAAGGGAATAAAGTCGTATCAATCTGTGCAAACGGATATTTCTGTTGCGTCTCATGAACAATTTCTAAAACTGTGGTCTTGATGAGGTTTCGCTTCGTGAGTTGCATGGGGGTGCCTTTGGCTGGACATTGACGTCCGAGTGAATTTCTGCTTGTTGCTGCACAAACCATGAGACCCTCGAAAATAGTATGAGCGGAAAGGGGGATCAATCCCCGTGGTACGCGCACCAAGGAGATGGGGGTGAGGGGCGCTCTCTCATCTCCGCTGTGCGTTGTCCGCACATGCCTCGGTGGCCCGCCGTCCTGGTTGATGTCGCCCCAACTCACAGGTGCTTGAGGGCCCCGCGTCGGCTGGAGCTGAGCACAGGTCCGGATGTCCCTGACGAAGGCGCGACCCAGTCGCCGTCCGTACGCGCGTAGTCGCGCAGCGCCCAGCCGATCGCCTTGCGGATGAAGAACCCGAGTCCTCCTGGCTGGCCTCGATGACGCCGGTGAGCAGGTCGAGGTCCGTATCGGCCTTGTGCTGGAGCTGGCAGATGATGGCGCTGCGCCGTACCCACATGTCCGGATCGGTGGCCCACACGCGCATGCGGGCTGCCGCAGCCGGGTGCTCACACACCACCAGCCCGACGGCGTGGGAGGTCTCATCAACCAGATCCCACAACCGCCCCCGTGCGCAGAAAAATGCTCGTAGAGCGTTAGGACTCGCAAGCGTCCAGCATGCGATGCGGACAGCTTGATCGGATGATGGCCAGGGCCGCGTAGCGCCCCTCGCGGTGAGCGGCCCTGTCCGACAGGCGCGCAGCGCGGCCTCCCAGGTAGTGGCCTCGGTCCACAGCTCGGCGTGGGCGCCAGCGGTCCTTCGGGAGAGGGCGCCGCGTTTCCGGGACCCCTGACCCGCACATCGCCATCTCGGACTTGAGGTACGCCGCTGCTGCTCCGCGCGGGCCGGGTCACCCTGCGCCTTCCAGCGCCTTGCGCAGGTCGGTGATGAAGGCCGTGATCCGCGCACTCGTCTCCCTGCTCACTGACTTTCATCCCTGTCCATCTCTCGCAGTGCGCAACTCATGCCTCGTCGCCTTATGACATGCTTCCAGGGACATTATGGCTTCGGTGCGCACCGGAGGGCCGGCGGATCGTTGATCCGGAGACTTCTGGGCCGTGAGTGACGGCCACAGGCCGCCCATCCGCCCAGTGGCCGGGGTGCCTCACGTCACGTGCCCGCGAAAAGTCGTCGGGCAGCTTTGCCTCGCGGGGGCGTCCTCCCGGTAGGCTGCCCGTGCGTCCCTGCGGCAGAGTCGTGGGAAGGCGATGGAGATGTCGCATAGTGGCCTCAGTGCGCCTCCCTGCTAAGGAGGTTGGGGTGGAAGCCCCTCGGGAGTTCGAATCTCCCCATCTCCGCCAGAGCGAGAGCCCCGGTGCGCAGCAGCGTGCCGGGGCTTCGTCGTCGGCCCAGCCGTTGCGGCGGAGAGGGCTGCGCTCGGCCCGGTCTCCCTTCACCCGACCGGGATGGTCGACGGCTCGCATCCCGCGGTCTACCCTCGCAGTAGCCCATCAATCGTGCTGGGAGTGAGCGGCCATGACCGACATGGACAACCGAAGACAGGCCATCATCGGATACGCGCTCATCGGCGGTTTCGTCGCCCTCTTCATCGTCCTCAACTGGGCCGGCCCCGGGCGGATCCTGTCGCTCGTGTCCGCGGTGGCCGTCGTGGTGACACTGCTGGCGATCAGAACCAGATCACGTCTCGCCACGATCGCAGCCGTCATCCTCCTGGCGACGCTGCCGTTCGTCGCGCTGCGGACCCACGCGGGCTCCGCCGTCGGCGCCATCGGTCCGCTGGTGATGTTCGTCGGGCGTCCTGCCGGCGGTACTGGACGTCCGCTGGAACGTGCGGGTGCCCACGAGCCCGCTTGCGGCCGCGTCCCACTGACCGACTCGCCCCACGAATCAAGCCCGCTCGGCGCGTTCGCCTCTGGCCGATCGGGGTGCCTGCGTGTCGCCCCGCGCTGATCCGGGATAGCGTGATGCTGTACTCGACTGAGAGGACCCTCATGTCTGACCACGACGCAACCCAGCCTCCGGCCTCCGGAACGCCCTGACCCGGTGAGGGGACGAGTTCAACGCCCGGACCGTCCTCATCAACCAGGAGCTGCTCGACGCCGCACGCGCCGAGCCGCAGCAGGGCCGCCGGGCAGGGTGCCCGGCTCGCATCCGGTGCGGTGCCCGGCGCCCAGGCCCAGGCCGGATCGTGGCGCCCCGTGCAGCCCGACCTTCCCGCCGGGCCTCCCCGAGGAACAGACGCGCGCCTACCCCACAGGTGCCGGAGCGGGCGCCGGCCCAGCAGGCAGCCGCCCCGGCCGACCCCTCACGCTCCAGGGCAATCCCTTACGCCCAGCAGAGCGGGGCCGATCCACGTTCGGACCGCAGAGCCCACAGCCCCAGCCCGGTCAGCCGACCTCAGTTCGGTCAGCCGGACCCGCCTGCGAGGCGCTGGATCTCGGCAGGCCCGGCGCTCCCCTTCCAGACCGGGCAGCCCCCGTCGCAGCCGCGGCCAGCCGGCGCCCGTACACAGCCAGCCGGCTCAGCCTGCCTGGAGAGCGCTCCAGGCCGACGACGGCGCCGCGCTGCGGCCTCGCCCTTCGCCCAGTCGGCGCCCGGAACCCCCATCGGCACGCCGGATGCCCGCTCTCCGGTCCGGGAGCAGCTGAGCGGCAGGACCAGCGCAGGCCCGGCTCAGCCGGCGGTTCCCCAGGACCAGCAGACCTTCGCCCAGCAGCCCGCCCCGCACTCGCACCCCTTCAGTGGGGGCCGCCACGACGGTGACGTCGGCATGTCCTCGGTCTTCCCGACGGCGACCGCGCGCGCCGAGGCCGAGCAGGCGGCGGAGGCCCTTCGCTCCCCCAGCGCGCGGCGCAGCCTGGCGCCCAGTCCGGCGCCGTCGTCGGCCCCGTCCGTCCCGTCGCAGGACTCCGGCGCCCCAGTGGGGCTCGGCCCCTCCTCCGACGCCGCAGCCGGGCAGGCCCGCCTTCTCCGACGTGGTTCTCCGCTGCGGGGAGCGTCGTTCGGGCAGTCGGCGGGTGGCGCGCTGGCGCAGCCCCAGGACGAGGGTGCTGACTCGTCGGCAGCTGGATGCTGACGATGTTCCCTGGCCGCCATCCCCGTTGTTCGGGACTCATTTACCTGCTGATGCTCGCTCGGCTGCACGGCCGCTCCAGCTAAGAAGAACTGGGGCCAGGCCGCTCTCATCTGGATGGTGATCGGCGTCGTTCTGAGCATCCTCCTCGTCTGGTGCTCGGTGCGCTTGGCGACGTTCTCAACGCTGGAGTGCCGGAGCACCGGCGTCGGATAGAACCCCAGTGACTCGAAGGTGAGCACCGCTGCCGCAACAGCGCGCACAGGGCCGGAGACCCGTCGTCGGCGGGTACTCCGGCCCTGTGCCCATCCTCACGGGGCGCGGATTTGTCCCCTGGGTGGACGCTGAGTAATCTTCTATCCCGTCGGCAACGACGAGCGCCTGTAGCTCAACGGATAGAGCATCTGACTACGGATCAGAAGGTTGGGGGTTCTGAATCCCTTCGGGCGCACCAACACCCGCCCATCGGCTGGAAGAGTCGGAGCCGGGGTGTTTTCCATTTCCGGTACTCCCCGGCTCCGGACGGCGCGGCTCAGCGTGAGTCGCTGCTGAATCTCTGAGTCAGCCTTTCTCACCACCCTCCTGCCTGGGGCTCCGGGTCCGCCGCGCAGACCTCCCGTCTGAGGAAGCGTTCCGTTGACGAGGAAGTCGCTGACCCTCGCGCTCGTGCAGGCATTGCGACCGGTGGCGCGTGACCCGTACATGTCCACGCTCAGCAGATGGCTGTTGCGGATCCTCGACACCAGTGCGCGGGACCACGGGTAGGGCGTGTGCGGATCGTGCAGGATGCCGATGACGAGCACCGGGTTCGTGGCCTCGACGTCGACGTCGACCGCCTCGGTCCTGCTGGTGTGCCCCAGCCGTGGCAGAACGCGTCGTCTGGGGGCAGCAGACTCGTGGAAGACCGGGTAGTCGTGGCGGTAGGAGGCCAGGTGCATCCCAGCTCGACTCGTTCCCGGCGTCGGGAAGTCGAGGCACCGGTTGGCCGAGAAGACTGACAGGCCCTTGGAGCTGCTCGACGACCTGCTTCTCGGTCGTGGGAGGTGCGCTGTTGCCGGAGACGGCGTCGGCGTCTCTTCAGAGCGGTGCCGTCGTGCGCATTCATGGCCTGGGTCAGTCCCTCGTTGAGCAGCGGCCACTTATCGGGCGAGGGTGACGAGCTTGCCGTGATCGCGTCAACGGCCTTGGCCCGGTTCAGGGGCGTTCCGGATCCGGAGACGGTCAGCGGGTTGGCGTCCAGACCGTCGAGGAAGGTGGCGAGCTGGGCGACGGCTGCATCCGTCGTACCGCTCAGGGGGACTCCCGCCTGGCCCTGTTGGGACTCGATGTAGGTGCGCAGTGACTGCTCCCCGGCTGCCGCATCACCTTCCATCGGATCCTGGCGAGCCATGGTGGGGTCCATGGCGCTGTCCAGGACGACGCGTCCGATGTTGTCGGGGAAGAGCTCGGTGCTGAACGGCGCCCAGGTAGGTGCCGTAGGAGTAGCCGAGGTAGTTGAGGTCCTTGTCTCCCACCAGCGCCCGCGATGACATCCATGTCACGGGCGACGGAACGGGTGTCCGCATGGTCGAGGATCTCGGGGACCTCCGTATGCTCCTGGCAGGCCGCGGCCTCGCGTGAGCCCTGGGCGACGATGTCGGCGGCGCTGCCCGGCGTCGAGGGGTGGGAGGGCACTCTCGGCCTGCCCGGCCAGAATCGCCTGGACGTCCTCGGGGGTCCAGCAGGTGATGGGGTGGACTGGCCGACGCCTCGAGGGTCGAAGCCGATGACGTCGTAGTTCGCCAGGACCTCGGACAGATCCCCACTCTTGTAGAGCCTCGGCCTGCGACTCGATGAGGAGATGCCGCTTCCCCCGGGGCCGCCGGGTTGAGGAAAGACCGAGCCCTGAGGGAGGAGCTCGTCGAGAGCAGCTTCTTGAGAGCCACTGTGATGGTCTGCCCCTGCGTGGGCTGTCATAGTCCAGGGGCACGGTCACGGTGGCGCACTGGAAGGCGGTGCCGGTGGCGTCGTCGGTGCAGTCGCGTCCAGGTGAGGTCCTGGTTGTAGAAGGACCTCAGGCCGCTGGGGACGCGCTCGCCCCCGTGGACCCGAGTGGATCCTCCGGAACCGTTTGAGCTGTTGCTGCCGGTGGCCTGAGACATGCCGGCGGTGTTGCTCGAGCTCGCGCTGCTGTCAGGACGACGCTCGGTCATGATGGGAGTCGCGCGGGCGGGCTGGCAGCAGCGGCTGCGGTGTTCGCACCGAGCATGCTGCAGGCGGTGAGCGTACCGAGCAGCGTGAGGACGGCGAGGGTTGAGGTGGCGTGCGATGGTGAGGTGGTTCGTGGGCGTCTCATGTAACGACGCATTGTCCTTCCGACAGCCCGATGAGCATCCGGCAGCCTGAAGCACAGCGACTGCCGCGTAGCCCGACGGACAGCTCTCGGTGCTCCGTCAGCGAACGCTCAGACGCCGGCCGCCTCGAAGTGCCTGGGCCAGGTCCGCGATGAGGTCGTCGGACGTGCTCGATCACGCTCAGGCGCATGGGCCGGTCGCTCAACCCGTAGGAGGCGCGCACCTCGACGGGCACGTCCGCGTGCGTCTGCACCGACGGGCACGTCACCAGCGACTCCACGCCCCAGGGACTCGGCGAAGGTGAACACCCGCACCGAGGCCAGGAAGCGGGACACGTCCACCGACTCAGCCAGGTCGAAGCTCACCATGCCCGGACCGCCCCGGGTAGAGCACGCGCGTCACATACGCGGCTGGAGCGCAGGAACTCGCGCGATCGCGGTGGCGTTGGCCTCGTGGCTCCTATGCGCAGCGCCAGGGTCTTGAGCCCGCGCAGCAGCAGGAAGCAGTCGAAGGGCCCAGCGTCGCGCCGGTGGTGTTGAGGCGGTAGTTCAGCCGCTCGGCCAGGGCGTCGTCGGCCACCACCGCCACGCCCGCCATGACGTCGTTGTGCCCGCCCAGGTACTTCGTGCCCGAGTGGACGACGACGTCGGCCCCCAGCTCCAGGGCCGCTGCACCACCGGGAGTGTAGAAGGTGTTGTCCACGACCAGCCTCGCCCCGGCGCGTGGGCGAGCTCAGCCGCCTCGGGGATCGGGACTCCTCCATCATCGGGTTCGTGGGCGTCTCGATGATGACCAGGTCGGCCGGGACGGCCAGCGCCTCGCGCGAGCCCTCGGTCCCGAGGACGAAGTCGACGTCGCGCCGCCCCTCCTCCGGCCGAGGACCTCCAGGAAGCGGAAGGAGCCGCCGTACAGGTCGCGCAGCGCCACGATCCGGCTGCCGTGCGGCGCCAGCGTGCGCGTCACCAGCTCCAGGCCGCCATCCCGAGGACAGCGAAGCCGTCCCGCCTCCAGGCGGGCCAGCGTCCTGGAGGGCACGCGTCGCTGGCCGTGCGCGTAGTCGTAGCTCGTCGACTCGCCCAGGCCGGTGGCCGTAGGCGGTCGACAGTGGATCGGCGTCGTGATCGCGCCCCCGTGGCCGGGTCGGTCCCGGTGCCCGCGCGCACCAGCAGCGTTCCAGGCGGACCCAGGGGTCGGGGGCCGACGACGCCGGGTGGTGGTGGACGGGAAGGTGCGGGCGGCCGGCGGCTCGGGACACTCGGGCGGCTGCGTGGGCTGGGGGTGGACTGGCTGGTCATGGGCAGCTTTCTCCTCGGGCTGGCGGGCGAAGGAATGATGGCTGAGGGCGATGGCGGTGCGGCCGGTGACCGGCTGGCTGACGCCGGCAGCCGGTCCGGTCGGCAGGGACGCGCGCGAGTCTGCCTCGGGCGATCCGGCTCAGGCGGACAGGGCGACGCGGCCGCGCGCGAGCGCGCTCTGCGCGGCGCGAGCGGTCACGGCGGCGACGGCCGCCCAGCCGGTCCAGGGCGGCGTCGAGCGTGGCGCGGGGGCAGGCGACGCTGATGCGGGTGAAGCCCTCGCCGCCGGCGCCGAAGATCCGGCCGTCGTCGAGCCAGAGCCCGGCCTCGTGCAGCGATGACGTCGTCGAGCTCGTCGGGCTCGAGCCCGGCGGCCTCCAGGAAGCCCGAGCAGTCCAGCCACAGCAGGTAGAGTGCCCTCGCGGGCGCCGCCTCGATCCCCTCGATCCGCTCCAAGCGCGCCTCGACGTGGGCGCGGGCGGCCGCGATGTGCTCGCGTAGCGCGTCCAGCCAGGCCTCGCCGCCCTCGTAGGCGGCCCGGCAGGCCGTCAGACCCAGGACGTTGGGCTGGGAGTAGCCGGTAGTGGCGAGCTCTCGGCGGAAGGCCTCGCGCAGGCGCGCATCGGCGATGAGGATGTTGGCGACCTGCAGGCCCGCCAGGGTTGAAGGACTTCGACGGCGAGGTGCAGGTGATCGTGCGGGCGGCGTGGCCCTCGCTCAGGGAGGCGAAGGGCGTGTGGTCGCGAAGACCCGGCAGGGCCAGGTCGGCGTGGATCTCATCGGCCACGACGACGACGCCGTGGCGGGCCGCGACCTCATCAAGAGCCGCGAGCTCATCCCGGCTCCAGACCCGGCCCGACCGGGTTGTGCGGGTTGCACAGGAGCAGCAGGCGCGAGCCGGTCGCCTCGATAGTGGCCTCCAGGGCGGCCAGGTCACGGCGGTAGACGCCGTCGGCGTCGCGCACCAGCGGGGACGGCAGCCACGCGCCCGGTCCTCGACGACCACTCGCGGAAGGGGGCAGTGAGCGGGCTCCTCGATGAGGACCGCCTCGCCCAGGCGCGGTCAGGGCGCGCACGGCCAGGGCCAGGGCCGGGACGACGCCGGGGGTCACGGTGTTCAGGCCGCTTCCACCTGCCAGCCGTAGCGGCGGGAGAACCAGCCGATCAGGGCCGCGTTGTAGGCGTCGTCCGGGCTCGGAGTAGCCGAAGATGCCGTGGCGGGTCGCGCCACAGCAGGGCGCGTGGTGACCGCCGGTGCGGTGGCGTGGTCCATGTCCGCCACCCACAGGGGCAGGACGCCCTCGGGACGGCCGCGCTCGACAGCGAAGTCCCACTTGAGGCTGGACGTGCCGCGGCGGTCGGGGACGACGTCGAAGGAGGCAGGGCCTCGACGGCGGGTGCGGTGGAGAAGGGGAGTGGCCCGGCCGGTGAGAAAGCGGCTGCGGGGAGGAGACGGCCGCTGGGGCCGGCGTCGAGCAAGAGCGGGCGGCCGACGGGCGTCGATCGGGTCGGCGGATCGTCGAGACGGTCGCTGGTAGTCGTGACGGGGTGAGGTGGGCGTGCATGGCTGGAGGTCCTCGGGTCCCGGGTGCGGCGACGCGCGCGGCGCAGGTGCGCGGATGCAGCGGCGTCGGCTCGGCGTTTTCCGGGGCGGCCGGCGCGCGGGCCGGCCGAGGTGTGCGGTGCTGGAGGGATGAACACGGGGCCGTGGGGCTCCGCGGAGTGCGCACGAACCGGTTTCTGACTCGGCTCGGACTCTCACCGTTACGTGTCAGACAGCGACGGCTGGCGCTGTCAGCGCATGCACATTCGACCCTCGCCAAGGGTGCGCACCATCATCGTGCGGGCCTGGGGCCGGGAGTCGTCATGGCCTCGACGCGGGACACCCAGCCGGCGCACACCGCGGCCGGCGAAGATCGAGGCCGATGTGTCGAGACCAGCCGCGCAGCTGGTCTCGGAGGGATGATTAGTCGAGGATCTCCCGGATCCCGGTATGGGGGAGTCCAGTTCGATCTCGAAGGGTCTCGGGCCTGACGCATCACCTGCTCAATGAACCTCCTGGACCCTCCCAGCAGATGGAGTCGATAGATGGGGACGCCGCAGTGAGGCGCCATCGGCTGCGTGAATGAGCTTGCGCAGCGTCGCTCTCACACGCCTGACGGGTGAGCCAGGACACAGGGGCTCCTGGAGGAGGAGCGCGTCCGTGTCCTGCATCCGGCGCACGGTCATGGTGGCTCGATGGCGGTACGCGTAAGGAGGTCGAGGCGGACTGCGGTGGGGGCTGGAACGGAGGCAGCTCATGCAGTGCTTCTGCATGTAGCTCCTTCCACCAGAGCGACCCGAGGCTGGCAGAGTCTCCTCCACGTGCCTGGGAGCATATGTCAGGTGTCTCGGCCGCAGGACGAAGGTGTGCGTAGGGGAGGGCCTGATGTCACTGCCGGTGGTGCCTGGATGCTCGCCCACGACGGAGGTTGCACGGTCAGGGTGATGGCCACTCGGGATGAGCGCCGACCACGGCAGTGCTGACGGAATTTCCGAGAACTGGAAGAAGGAGGGCGTGCCGCCGAGCTCATGCATCGGTTGCCCACGATGTCGCTGAACCGATGTTGAAGGGCTGCATTTGAAAGATACCTTGGCTGTCGTGTAGCGAAATCCATAGGCTACACGATATCATGGGGCTTGATCAAGTCGCTTTAGGATGTTATAATATACCTCAATAGTGGTGAATACTCGCAGTTTCTCTCTTTGGCTTGTCAAGAATATTTCTGTTGACGACATTCCGACTGCAGAGCTTGCATGGTGAATGCTGGTTCTCGTCGCATTCGCGCTAGATTCCTCGGTGGTAACCCTATGCTGCGTCATAGCCGCAAATTCTCGTGCACAATCATCGTTGCAGTCACTATAGAATCGTACCAGAAAAGATGTGTGTTCAAGAGAAATTCTGCGAGATACGTCGGTATTAGGGTTCTAGGGTGTTCTGGATGGGTGAGGTGGTGCTAAAAGACTCTTGTTTTCGAAATTGTACCAGATCGATGAGTGAGATTTGATTTTCCTTGATCGAGGCGTTAGTGGCTGGTGGCTGCTCAGCCTCTCCAACGCCATTGATGGATGCGCTTATGGTGGACGTTGGGCTGTGGAGGGTTTTGGCTAGCCGCAACCTGCGGCCAGGAGCCAAGACTCGAGGCGAGGGCCAACGCATGGTGGCTTTTGTCCTCAACATGACCGAGTTCAGCACGTAGACCTGCTCACGGGAATATCCCAGCTGGATGTCCTTGCTTTGTAAACCGTCCCGGCCTCGAGTGATGCGTGCATGGAGTAGGCTCGGTGGGTGCCATCCCTCCACGCAGTTCTTGGCGTGGGGTCGCCGATCCGGAGGTGGAAGAGATAGTTCTGCTGGATGAGCCGCTTATAAGATACTCTCCGTCCATACCAGCGATCACGGTAGATGGACGTTACCGTTTCCACTCTAGATTTCGACTGAATAGGCGCAGTTCATTTCTGCGAGCAGAAACCGATACTTGGTCGGCGCCTTGTGGGGGTAATGTGTCAGCTAGTGCATTTTGCGGGAGAAAGTTTTTCCTGCTGCCCTCTACGGAACTTCTGTTGGTGTTTCATCCGGAGGGTCGCAGTGGATGAAAGCTGAGCTGTCATTGTGCTGGGCGTTTCAACGTTATCGTCCGAGCGGTGTTAGTTGGTCGCTTCCGCCGCTGTTCGCTGCTGCTGCCGGAGTGAGCGGAGTGCCAGTGCCAGTGCTGCGGGACCCGACTGCGTGAAGGGCGGTCGATTTCTTTATGATCTTGACGCCATGTCTCCTTGCGGCGGCTTGTGTGTCAGTGTGGTAGCCAGCCTCTGACTTGTGTGGGCGCGGTGTACTGTGTCATGAGGCCACTTTTCAAAGTCCTTCGGATTGTCTATCCCAAGGAAGCGATGCTGAGGTGCCGCTGCTGACGTCGTCATTAGGGACTCTAGTGTCTCACTCAGCAAAATCTACCGTACAATTAAATCTATCATTCCATGTTCTTCATGGCAAGCGATACTGCACCCTTTGTGTTATCTATATGTTCTCAGTTGAGGGGCTGTTCAGCCTTTGATGACGGTCAATACCGGCTGAAAAATATGGGAAACAATTTTACGTTGATTTAGAACTTTCATGTTGCAGCAAGGGTCTTTGTGTTTCACGTTGTGCCGTTCTTCACAGCGGTCTTGTATCGTGAGCCTCGATCCTTCGTCAGTCAGATAGGCTGTGGATGGTTGCGGTATAACCTGACTCTTGAGCGAATCCTTGGGTGGCAGGGTCAGCTGCGATTTTGTTGATATTCCGGTGTGTCGAGCCCAGGCAGCTTCGTGTTCGGCTGCGTACGCCGTCATGGCGCGCGCGAATCGGGTGGCATTGAACCAGTGGACCCCATCCAGCAGTTCGTGGGCACGATGAGTGGTGTCAAATCAATCCCTCGTCCTGAAGTAGCCCGTGTTGATGTGATCTTCTAACATGATCGCCCTGCGGTGCTTTGCCCCTGACCCAAGTTCTGGTGAACGTGACCGACCTTCAGACGCAGGTGCGGGACGCGCGGCGACTCGTTCACTGATCCTGTCGCCCGGCCGTGATGGGGAGGTGCTTACTGGCTGTCGGAGCTCGACAGCGGTGATATGCGGGCATGCCAGCGTTTACCTGACCGCTGCCGCGCCTGCGGTCTCTCTGGAAGGCTGGGAGGCAGGGCAGGCCCCCGGACCGACCATCCGTAGAGTTCTCCAGGAGTTGGATCTCCACAGGCCTCGACGTCCGCCTAACGTCATGGTCTCTGCCGCACCTGCATCTTCGAGGAAGAGCGGTGGTCTCGGTGGGTGGCAAGACCGTGTGCGTCCAGCGCAAGGTGTAGCCAGGCGTCTCACATTCCGGCCCCAGGCGCCACCTCGCTACGTCGGTGCCGTGACCACCGCCCCGCTGGGCGACGGGCGTCGAAGACGAGCTCTTGTCCACGCTTTCTACCGATCAATAACGATAGGGTGTCGGTGCTGGTCGCCGTCTTGGCGGGTTCACGGCCACCGCCGCAGCCATCACCCAGTGGAGGCGGCCCGGGGAGGGACCTCCTCCTTCGCCATCACCGACGCAGCAAGGAGCTGTACATCCCATGACTCAGAAACCTGACCACTCGATGACCCTGGATCCGCTCTCGTCCTCCGGGCCCGCCCCGCACGCAGCCGGGGATCAACCGACGCAGCATGCTCAAGGGTGGGCGCTGCCGCCCTCGCCGCCGTGGGATGCCGGCGTGTCCGTGGCCGGTGCGGCCCCCGCCCAGGCCGCGGCCTGAGCGTCGTCGAGCACCAGGACGGCGGCCGCATGCAGTGCCACCGGTTCTCCACGCCGTCCATCGCCTGGAACCCGGCCGTCAATGTGCTTCTGCCTGACGAGCTACACCCCGCTCGCCGCTACCCGGTGCTCTACCTCCTCCACGGAGGCGGCGACAACGATTTCAGGATCTTCGACAAGCTGGGCATTCGGGACTATACCGTGGGCGCCATGAGCTCATCGTCGTCATGCCCGATGCGAGGAACCGCCGGCTGGTACTCCAACCTGTGAGCTCAAATCAAAGGGTCCGCGCAATTGGGAGACCTTCCACATGGGCGAGCTCATCCCTGGGTGGACTGCCACCTTCAGACCATCGCGGAGTTCTCTGCGTGCCGTCTCCGGTTCTCCATGGGAGGCTTCGGCCCTGAAGTATACCGCCAGTACTACGGGCACTTCGCCTCCGTCTCCTGCCACTGGGGACCCGCCGACCTGCGCGGGAACGGACGGCTCCACGATCACCCACTGGGCGAACCTGAGCATCGCTCGGTCAGAGCTCAGCGGCATGGTCTACGGGGCGCCCTGGGACGAGGCGCGTGTGAGCGCGACAACCCCATGGAGCACATCGAGAGCTACCGGGGCAAGCGCATCTTCCTCGTCTGCGGATGTCGATCCCGACGTCAGACTGAGAAGTAACGTCCTGCCGACGGAGAGCCTTCGGCGGGGCACGCGGCCGCCGGCATTCCCTCACGAGCGCTATGAGGACGCGGGAGGGGCCACCTTGTGCGCCCGGAGCGGCTGCAGCAGGACTATCGACGGTAGTATCGCCCATCTGACCAAGGCAGCTGAGGGCCTTCCGTCGTTCTGCGGCCCCTGAGGCCTGACACGGGCCGGCGTGGCCGGCCGGGGGCTCGGCATCGAGAATCGTGGTGTCAGCGGTTCTCGACGCCGACCCGGACGTGCTCCTCGCCGTCAGCCTGCTCCCCGGCCGCCGGTCAGCCCGGCCGGCGCAGGCATCTGAGGG
>BNJV01002948.1_pt1 | contig 65783 bp, 101 predicted proteins | sample 8540591 | NCBI WGS metagenome assembly BNJV01 (sample SAMD00202457, study PRJDB9452) | human saliva metagenome | host: Homo sapiens
AAGAGCAAGGCGAAAAGAACAAGATGCTAAAAACAAAATTTAGATGCTGACAGCATAGAAAAGAAAGAAGAAAACGAGAAAACCAGAAAACCTACAGAAAGAAAGTTGAAGAACAACCGAAAAACTGTAGAGAAAATTATGTGAGAAAACCAGAAAGAAAAAGGCAGAAAACCTGCTGAAAAAAACTTAAGAAAAAACCCAGAAAAACCTGTTGAGAAGAAAGTGAGAAACTTGCCGAAAAGGAGAAAAGTAGTTGAGAAAAAGACGAAAAGAAAGCTCGAAAACCAGCAACTAAAGAGAATTCAAAGAAAAGTTCAGAAAGTTCAGACTAAAAGGAACATCTAAACAAGAAAACTTCTCAGCAGATTAAAGAAACAAATATCAGGCTCACAACCCAAGACTTAATGGTGGATATAGCCCAACAGCGATCCTGGATGGAGAAGAAGTAGTTGATAGAGTTCTACAAACAACTTATTCAATGGGACTAGTTTCAGGAAGTAAGATGGAAATTCTAGTGATGGAAGAGTAGTTGATTGAATGCTAAAAATAAGGTAATTTGAGTCTCACACAGCAAAAATCTTTCTGAAAACATGAAAGTTAAAGATAAAATTAAAAGTTACAAGATGGGAAAATGTTTTATCTTTCAAGAGAAGATAAAGGAGTACCTGAAATAGATGCTGCAGTAGAAAGAGTTGTAGGAACTTGAGTTAAACTATGAAAATAAAACCCAAATAAACATTTTATTTAAATTATAATTTGATTTTAAATAGTAGAGGGGGTAAATGCTATTATTAGACTTCATGATAATGACTAAAATTGAGTTTGAAATAATTTTGAAATGATTTAGTATTTGTTGAAACATGATATCTTTATGGACGCTATAAAAAATAGGAAATAAGGAAGGTAGTAATAGATGAAAGAAATTGGTGAAGAAGCACTATTAGTTTAATAACAAAATCACTGAACTTCAAAGCAGGTATAATTATTTTAGAGAGGCATCAACTGGAGAGTTATTATAAGCATAAAAGCAGTGAGCCTATGACTATATATTAAAACCAGAAATACTAGAAATATTGTAAAATAGTAGAAAAACTAAAGATTACAAAAGGTTTAGTAGAAAAGTTGATAAACAAAGAGTACAGGTGAAAATTAATAGGTAGAAGTAAACTGATGATAGACTTCTACAGTTATAGGGAAAGTTGCTAATAACTGCCCTGTTTTAGTTACAGAGAAAGAGGAAACAGAAAACGAGTGTAGCAAAGGCTATACATCAAATTTAGTATTGTTCACATGATAAACCTATTATAAGTGTAAACTGTAATTCACACAGAGCAAAACTTTAGTTGGAAAGAAAATTATTTGAAGGAGAAGGTTCATTTGAAAGTATGCTTTAGTCAATATGTGAATAGAAAAGGCTGAAGGAGGAACATTCTACTTAGCAAATATAGAATCTTTAAGCTTTTGATATGCACCCAGCATTATTTTTACTTGAAGAAAATAGATTTTTAGATTAGGTGGAATGGAATCAATAAATGCTTGTTAGAATAATAGCAGCATCTACAAGTGTAAACCCTAGCAGTCCTATAGATGTAAAAGGACTATTTATAGATGAATCCCTATAGAAAATTAAAAGTTTTGGAAATAAATATTCCTAATTTAAGAGACAGAAAAGATGTGATATACCTTTTTATTATTGACCACTATATGCCAGAGGTAATAGAGAAATGAAAAATATAAGGTAACAAAGATGGCTCTAAAAAGTTACTGAGATATGACTGTCAGGGTAATGAGTTAAAAATGCAATAAACATGCAGTTGCAATGTGAGTTCTAGTATTTTGATAAGACTTACCACCTAATGTAATAGGTGAAAAGTAATCACTAAAAGAAGAATAGAGCACTCTATTGAAAATTTAATTAAAAATGAATAACAATTAAAGAGTAAAATAAGAAAGTGATTATTACTTGAAATAACTCGAAGATTGAAAAGAGCTAATTACAAATACTTGAAATAACTAATGGAAAGAAAGTAGAGATTATTGAGATTTTAGGGAATAAGAAACAATTTTTAAGAACTAAAATGAATTATTATGATTTGGAGTAAAATGCATATTACACTTTTATAGAAAAATATAGACCAAGTGAAGTTTTTCAGTTATCTGGAGAAATAGTAGTAAAAGTTCGTTATTTAAAACAAATCTATGGCTCATGCCTATCTTTTTTCGGGACCAAGAGGAGTTGTAAGACTACCATTGCAAGACTTATTGCAAAGTGAGTGAATTGTTTAAACTAGGTGAAGATGGAGAGCCTGTAATGACGAAAATTGTATGCTATAAATGGAAGATTGCATCTTTATAGAAATTGATGCTTCAAATAGAAGTATTGATGAAATAAGAAGTTTAAAGAGAAAATCAATTATCAAATCAGTGGAAGGTTTGAAAAAGTATATATAATAGATGAAGCACATATGCTAACAAATAGGTACATTTAATGCACTTAAAAACTTTAGAAGACACCATCTCGTATGTTTATAATATAACGACAGAACTAGAAGATATCACTACTATAATTTCGTTGTCAAAGATAGTGATTTAAAGTTTTGATATAGAAGATATGAAGTCTGGACTGAAGCATATTTTTAAAAGAAGAAAATTTATTCGGAGAGGATGTTATATCCGCTTATCTATGAAAATTCTTCTGAAGTATGAGAGATTCCATTTTACTAGAAAGGCTTATAGTCACAGCCAATGGAATGAGATAAATTTAAAGATAGTTGTATACTTTTAGGAGGAATAATTTCAAGTTCAAGAATAAAGATTTTTTTTTAGATAAGTTGTTAAATGAAAGCGAATATAATATAATAATTTAAATTAGAAGTTTTAGTAAATGAATCTTTGATAGAATTATTTTTAAAGATCTAGCTAAATATCAAGAATGCTATAGTTAAAATGAATTAGATATAGATAAGGGCTTAAAATAATATCAACTATCTATGATGTAATAACAATTCAAATTTGAAGATGATAAAAACTTGTTGGCTATGTAATAGCTGCAGATATTTTTAGCAAATTCAACCTCAAACTATAGTAAGAACAGTAACTGTGCTCAAAAAGTTGTGGAAGACACTGATAATACATCTAATACTTTAGTGGGAAGCTGTTAAAGAAAAGCCAGCACAGATTAGCTATAGCTGATGTAAAAGTACCTGGAACTCTATATTAGATGAAGCTAAAAAGAAGAGAATTTCATATAAGGTTTTCTTTAATGGGAGCTAATCCTGTAAGAGTAGAGACAATATTATATTCATAACTTATGATAAAAATATTTATTTCAAAGAACAGATGGAAAGTGAAGAGTATAATAAAGAATTTACAGAAATTATAAGTTGAAAATTCCTCTAATGAAAATAGCTTTAGAATTAAAATATGAAGGCGCTACAGAAAAAGAAGAAGGCAGCGTGAGGAGTGAATAAAAAGATAGAAAAATTATTTTAAAGGAAATTCTGAAGTTAGGGGAGGTATATGCCACTAGTAAGTATACTAATGTCAAGCAGCGGACACAGTAGTAGTATCCCATCCTTAGCTGCTCTTTTAGCTACCCTCACACCCTGCTATAAGATAAACAAGCAGTGTAAATTTGGTATAAGATATTCACTAGCAGTAAATATTATTATAGTAGCCCGATTTTGGTACTATAAATCCAGGATATTAACAAATGTTATGGTTTAATTTTTCCATATGCACGGAATTTTAGTGTTTTCATCTATCTAATAAAAATAGCGAAAAGAATGCAAGTTTTAATAGAATAGTTTTTAATGTTCATAGTACCAACCATACTAATATCTTTTGCATCTATATGCAAAATATGGATATGAGAAATTATACTATGGAATTGCTAAGGATAACAAATTTACCTGGGAAGGAAAAGATGACTGTGAAACAAGTAGGGACTCGAAAACTGTAGTAGCAGTACAAGAATCAATACAGGCAAATCAATGACCTTAGTAACTAATTACTATATCTTTGGAGCATGTTGTAATAGTTTCTACTCTTTCTCAAATCTTATACCTAGTAGGCTATTATAAACGTGGAAAATTTTCATGTTATTGGTTGTCACCATATATAGCTAAGGATATTATGGCTCACAAATATATTATATCAAGTCAAATCTATTGATTGAAAATAATATATTAGAATGTATAAAATGATGGATGTATTGTATGGAATAAAAGTTATGTATAGTTTACCTCGATATGAATAGGAGCAAAAGGAAATATAATAAAACATGCGATAAGAATGATGATAGGCTTTACATTGCACCATTTTGTATTTATGTTAAAAGTAGTTTGAATTTATAGAAGTAAAGAAATAAAAATATAGAAATGTAAGGGGGCTACTGAAATGCAAAAATGCTGTGTTATTCTTTAGAAGATGTGGTAGGACAAGGAATAGAAAAGGATATAGGATAGAGGTGCAATTTAATTTTCACCTAAGGAGATATTATAGAATTACCTGTTGAGCTACTGCCTTAGACTTTTGCTTTTGCTATGGGTTCACACTCAAGTTGGGTGTAAAGGGTGTGTGGAGCCAAAGTCAAATGGTAGGATGGTTACTATTGACCATGGAAATTAAGAAGTGGGGACAAGGTGAGAGATTATAACTTCACAAAACTCAAAAGGACCAAAGTATTGATTGGTTAGATATAGTTATCACTCATGGTGCTAAGGGAAAATTAGAAAATTTCTTTAAAAAGATGAAAATAAAGAAACAGTTTCTAAACCCTTTAGGGTAAAGATAGTCTAGAAAGAAGCTGTTAAAATAGGAATGACTTTAAAAGAAATTGAAAGTAGATCCAACTCTTAAAACATATGGAAAGAAAATAATATTTCCTAGTATGGAAGAATTTTATTTCTATCTTGTGAAAAGAAGTAGACTTGATATTTTAATTAATAAAATAAAAGTTAACTTAGAAAAGCGAAGAGCTGCATCGACTTTTAACTATTGAAGAAGTTCTAAAGAAAAAGAAGAAAAAGAAAAGGAAGGAAAGAATGACTTTTGGTATAGTTATAGATGGAATAAAACAACACTCTTATTAGATTTTGCAAATGTTGTACTCCTTTACCTGGAGATGAAATAGGAGGCTTTGTTACTAAACTTACAGGTATAACTGTCCATAGAAAAGACTGTCTAACTTTTCCATGCTATGGTAGAAAAAGATCCTAGTAGAAATTTAGTTAAAATGGGATGAAAACCTAATGAAACTAAGTTGAATAATATAACTCACTTTCACAATAGTATTAAATGATAGACCAAATATATTGATGGAAATTGTAAATTTAATTGGAAACGATAAAATAAATATCACATCTTAAATTCATATGAAGTTAAAAAGATGGTGATAAGGCAATGAAGGTTAAAATATCAATAGAAATTAAAGGGAAAGAGCAGAATATGACTATCTAATCAACAATATTTTAAAATTAAAAGATGTTATAGCTGTTGAACGTTAATGATTGGAGAATTAATGAAATTAGCAGTTACATATAAAGTTGAAAAATAAAGATGGTAAAAGGCAGAGCAGGGGTCATTACTACTCCCTCAGGTGAGATTGGAAACTCCTGTTTTTATGCCTGTTGGTACTCAGCCACTGTAAAACTATGTCAGGAAGAACTTGATTGATATAGGCAGTGAAATAATCTTAGGGAAATACCATCATCTTCTATTTAAGACCAAATGATGAATTAATAGCTAGACTAGGTGGACTAGCATAAATTTTATGAAATTCAGGACAAACCTATTCTTACAGATAGTGGTGGCTTTCAAGTTTTTAGTTTAGGTTCACTTAGAAAAATTAAAGAAGAAGGGTGTATTTCAGTTCTCATATAGATGGTTCTAAACATTTTATATCTCACTGAAAAATCTATACAGATACAAAATAATCTAGGTTCAGATATAGTTATGCTTTTTGATGAATGTGCCACCAGGACTTTCAACTAGAGAATATATAATTCCTTCTATTGAAAGAACTACAAGATGGGCTAAAAAGATGCGTTGAAGCACATCAGAAAAAGATACTCAGGGACTATTTGCCATAGTTCAAGGTGGTATCTATGAAGATTTAAGACAGAAGAGTTTAGATGAACTTAGTGAAATGGATGAACATTTTTCTGGTTATGCTATAGGTGGACTTGCTGTTGGTGAGCCAAGGGAAGACATGTATAGAATACCAGACTATATAGTGGAAAAATGTCCTGAAGATAAAACCTAGATATCTTATGGGAGTTGGAGAACCAGTTGATATGTTAAATGCAGTTGAAAGTGGAATAGATATGATGGATTGTGTCCAACCTACTAGACTTGCAAGACATGGGAACAGTTTTTACAAAAGGTAGACTTATCATTAAAAGTGAAAGATATAAAGAAGATATAGCTCCTTTAGATGAAGAATGTGATTGTTATGTATGTAAAAATTATTCAAGAGCATACTATAAGACATTTAATTAAAAGTTCAAGAAGTTTTTAGGACTTCGTTTGACATCATATCATAATTTACACTTTTTTAATAAAACCCATGAAAGATGCAAGGGAAGCTATAAAAAGAAAAAGATTTAAAGAATTTTAAAAGAAAATTTTTATAAAGAAATATGAAGATAAACTAAGTTTCCAATAGTTTTAAAGTAAAAATAGCTCGTTATTAAGTAGATCTTAAAAATTTTCGTTTGAAAAATTAATGTTTATACTGATTTCTAGCTTGCCACGCCTATACATGTTTCTGGAGCTCACTCAAAGGCTCCTTCAACATTATAGGACGTCTGCTATTTTTACTCTAATAACTAATTATCTTTATTTCTTTTTATAATAAAAATAGAAGGAGGGGATAGAAATGGAAGAGATAGTTGAATTATTAGAACAAAATAAATTAGCTGAATTAAAAGAAATTTTAATTAATGAAAATCCTATAGACATTGCTGATGTATTTGAGGATTTTTCCAAAGGAGAAATATTTAATTATTTTTAAGTTATTACCGAAAGACTTTTCATCAGAAGTATTTTTCCTATTTATCTCCTGAAAAACAACAAGAAGTTATTGAAAATATAACTGACGATGAGATAAAAATTTATAGTTGAAGATATGTATCTTGATGATGACCGTAGACTTTATAGAAGAGATGCCTGCAAACTATTGTAGATAAAAATTTTAAAATACATCTTCTGATAAAAGAAAATTAATAAATCAAATGCTAAAATATCCAGAAAAATTCTGCTGGAAGTGTTATGACTGTAGAATATATATCTTTTAAAGATAACTATACAGTTAAACAAGCTATAGAATATTATAGGAAGGTTACTATTGATAAAGAGGAAACTGATATTTGTTTTGTAACGAGATACTAAGAAAAATTAGTTGGTATAATATCATTAAAAACTTTAATTTTATCAAAAGACGACTCATATATACAAGATGAAATGGACACTAATTTTGTGCAGTGTATTGACACTAGATGACCAGGAAGAAATTGCAGCATTATTCAGAAAAATACGACTTAACTACTATGCCTGTTGTGAGACCATGAAGATAGGCTAGTTGGAGTTATCACAGTTGATGATATCGTGGACGTAATTGACCAAGAAAAATACAGAAGATATCCAAAAATGGCTGCGATGAATCCATCAGATGAAGCAATATTTAAAAGAATCTGTTATATCTCTTGCAAAACACAGAATTTTATGGTTATTAGTCCTTATGATTTCTGCTACTTTTACAGGTTTAGTCATAAAGAAATATGAAGATATACTACAATCAGCTGTATGATTTAGCTACATTTATACCTATGCTTATGGATACTGGTGGAAATGCTGGTTCTCAGTCAGCAACTTTGGTTATTCGTGGATAGCCTTAGAAGAAATAGAATTTTTCAGATATCTTTAGAGTTATTTGGAAAGAATTAGAGTAAGTATCTTAGTTGGTTTTATTTTATCAGCTGTAAATTTTATAAGAATATATTATTTTTACTCGTTCAGGTTTAGAAACATCTTTAGTTGTTGCTATAAGTATGTTCTAACAGTAATAATGGCAAAGGTTGTAGGTGGAGTTTTACCTCTTGTAGCTAAGTCACTTAAGATTGACCCTCGCTATTATGGCGAGTCCTCTAATTACAACAATAGTGGATACTGCTGCCTCTTATAATATTCTTCTAAATTGTCTGTAATATTTTTACATATATAATTTAGAAAGGTTTTTAAAAATATGATTTAGAATTTTAGAAAAGATTTGCATGACTTACGTTATAAATCTGGAAAGGTACTATATTTTATAGTATCAATAAGTTAGTTGGAAGGTTTGGAAATGTTGTAAGTCTAGATAAAAATCTATGTAGTAAGTGAATACTTATCTTACTTGTCTGAGAAACTATTTAAAGATGAGAAAGACTTACTAGTTTCTTTGGTGGAAATAATAAATTTGTAAGACTTAGTTTAGTCCAAGAATTTGTACAAGATTTTGGAAGAGATATTGCTCAAGATGTAAAAGATGATTTCTTAGAAATAAAACAATATAACTCTTCAGTTTTTAAAAGCTGTTAAAGAAAGAATGATAGCTCTTAAAGAAAATGAAAATGAAGAAATTACTAAAGAAGATATAGACTTAATTCAAGGATACTTGACTAACTGGAAAAATTACAAGATAAAAATTAAACACTTTATTCCAGAAGAATTTTTATAGTCAAATAATTACTTCTATACTTCTCTACTTTTCTTATGTTAAGTTTTAGATAAACTTAATCCTAACTATGAAGTTGGAATGAAATATTTAGAAGAAATTAAGTGAACTACTCATGACTAACACCCTACGAGTGCTAGAGTCGAGAGCTTCATAAGATAACTGAAAAAGTAAGTTATCTTTCTAGAAGTTTGGTTTTTAAACCCTTATTCTTTTGGCTAGTCCACGATAGCCACTACTGGATAAAGACTTGTGTCTACACCGCTACTTTTATCTGTATATCATATTTTAAAAAGAACAATTGCACAGAACAGTGAATATTTTACAAGGCTACTGTTTACTAGTGCCTTAACCTTATATATTCAGTTGCTAATGTTTTAAATATATATACACTAAAACTAGTAAAAGGTGCAAATTAGTGCAATATTTTCAATGTTGGTGTTATTCATGCCCTACAGTACATGTCTCACGGCTAGCACCTAACAGAGTGCTAGAGCCACAGAGTGTTCTAACACATTTAATAAAAATTATTTACAAAAAGGAGAATATGATTATGAGAATTTTGCTATGTTTATTTTAGCAGCATCTATGGCTATGGTAGCTTGTTCAAGTTCAAGTACAAAAATGAAGGAGCAGACAAATGGAGATAACCAAGCTCTTCAAACATTAGAAAAAGAAAGAAGAGTTTTATAAAGCTCAAGATAGAGAAAAAGCTAAACTAGAAGCTGAAGCTAAAAAGCGGGAAAAGGCTAAGAAAGAAGCGGAAGAAAAAGCTAGATTAGAGCTAAAGAGCTCAAGAAGAAGCTAAAAAGGCTGAGGAAGTAGAAAAGCTGAAGAGATGCTAGATTAGAAGCTGCTAGAGCCGAAGAGAGCTAGAAAAAGCTGAAGAAAAATGCTAGATTGGAAGCTGCTAGAGCTGAGGAAGAAGCTAAAAAAGCTGAAGAAAATGCTAGATTAGAAGCTAAAAAGAATTGAAGAGGAAGCTACGGAAGAAGAGCTAAATGCTTTAGAGCGGAAGAAGCTAGAAAAGCTCAGAAAAAGCTATAGAGATAAAGGCTGAAGAACAAGCTAAACTAGAGCTTTTAAAAGTTTTTAGAAAAGAAAAAGAAAAACAAATTAATAACTTAGTAATAAATGGTGTTGACAGAAGAAATTTTCCCTCAACACCATTTTTATGCTAACCTATTTTCACTTTATTCTTGATTTCCAACTAAAATTTTGTCATAGTATTTTTGCAAGTCCACCATCAGAAGTTTCTTTGTATGCAGAACACATATCTTTTTCCAGTTTCTTTCATAGTCTTTACAACTTCATCAAAACTTATAGTGTGTTTTTCCATCAGTAGACATACAATAAACAGCTGTATTCACTGCTCTATAGCACAGATAGCATTTCTTTCTATACAAGGTATAATTACATAACCTCCAACTGGGTCACAAGTCATTCTAAATGATGTTCCATAGCACTTTCAGCTGCATACTCTATTTGGTCTATACTTCCACCCATAAAAATATGTTGCCATTGCTGCTGCCATTGAACAAGCTGTTCCAACTTGCTTGACAACCTGCTTTCTGCTCCTGAAATAGTTGCATTATATTTAACTAAATTTCCAACAAGTCCTGCAATAGCTAAACCTCTTAGAATATGTTTTTCAACTAATTCATATTCCTCTTTCATAGCTCTTAAAACTCCAGGAACAACCCCTGAGGCTCCACAAGTAGGAGCTGTTACAACTTGTCCCATACTAGCATTTTCTTCAGATACTGCTGAGCATAGGCAAAAATTTTTGTTGTAAATACTAATGATAGCTCTTTTAGATAGAGCCTTTATCATACATTTCTCTAGCTCTTTTGGATATTTAAAAGGTCCAGGAACATCTCCTTCCTTCTCTAATCCTCTTTGTACTGCATCGCTCATAGCCTGATCAATAAATTTTTAAATGTTGCCATATAGATGGCCCTTCACATTCTTCAACATATTGCCATAGATGTTTATTATTATCTTTACACCATTTGATGATTTCTTTCATAGAGTTTTAGTGGATAAACTTCTTTTTAGGTGATTTATCAGTAAGTTCATCATAATCTCTTTATAGTTCCTCCACCTACAGAAAATACTACCCATTCTCTATTTCTTCCTTATCTTTATCTAAAGGCGATGAATTTCATTCCATTAGTATGTAGTTCATGGACAAAACTCAGGTTTCCAAATAATTTCAACTGGAATAGGCTTAAACGTTTCTATTATTATCTTATCTGTATAGTGTCCTTTTCCAGTAGCAGCCAAACTTCCCAAAAGCTCAACTATATAACTATCAGCATCAGGAAATTTCTCTTTTACTCTCTTTGTTGCTCTTTCAGGTCCTATTGTATGCAGAACTTGATGGCCCTGCTCCAATCTTAAAGAATTCTTTTTAGTGTATCCATTTCCTTCAACCTCTCTCTAACTTTTATTTAAAATATGCTTAATACGTCTTCAAGTATATCGTTTGCAAACTTTCCCTTTTAAGTAATTTCTAGTTCCATCATATAGTATCTAGAGTGCTATCATTGTGATATCTTTCTGAAAACCATTGAACACTCTTAACTTAGAAAAATCCTCACCCTAAAATACTGCTGTTGGTACAACAAAAGTCATCTTCATGAATTTTCAAGTATCCTGCTAGTTCAGAAACTCCTCTACCATAAGTTATTAGTGATAAATCAAAGATATGATTTATTTCATTGATTTTTCTCATAGTAGTTAAGAATACTCTTTCATAAGGACACCAAGTTTCAACACTAGCTAGTACAGGAACCTTTTTATTTATTCCTTTTATTCTTTTAACAAGTTCATCAGAAATAACTATATTTTTATATAGTTCTTCTAATTTCTCTAATTCATCAGCACTTGCTATTCCAAAAATATTTATCTAAACTAAAACCTTTTAAATATATTTCTTCTAATCCTTTCATTCATTATCCTCCTATTTTTCATATTTTTTAAAAATTCCTTTTATTGCTTCTTCTAAAGAAGAATATGCACTTAAATCCACTTTTTCTAAAGTCTTGTCAATTTCTTTTTAGTATATCCTAAAGCCTTCCAATGCTAAGACTAAGTCCTCTAGCATATCTATAGATATAGTTTCCACTTCTGTATAAGTTAGATTTTTAACTTAGCTTTTAGGTCTAAAAATTATTATTTGAGCTTTTTCTCACCCTAATTTTGGGACTTTCTTAAGACTAGTATAATCATTTTTAGAAATTATTTCAACAATTTTGTCATAAGAAAAAAATTAGACAATACTGCTAAAAGCTAAAGATGGTCCTATACCATTTATTTTTAATAGCATTTTCATATTTTTTTCTATCTCTCTCATCTAAAAATCCAATTAATTTGTATGCATCTTCTTTAATATGATTATAGATATAGAACTTATATTTATTACCTAAGTCAATTTTCTCATATTCTCTCAGTGGAAAATACACCTTATAGCCAACACCATTTATATCTATGGCTATATAGTCCATTTTCTTGTATTCTACTGTTCCATATAGATATTCAAACATTTTTATCCTCACTTTATTTTTATTAGTTCTACCTTTATTATATTAGATTTTTAGAGTATTTTTCAAATTAAAAAGTAAAAATAGCTCGTTACTAAGTAAATTTTAGAAAATTTTTCTTTGAAAGATTTAAATAATTTTATAGTTATATATATCGATTACTTACCTGCACATTAGTGTTTCAAGAGCTCCACAAAGGCTCTTTTCAACAATAATGGACGTCACAGTAATCTTGTCAAAACTATTAATATTTAGTTCATTTCTATTAATAAATTATAATGTAACTCGCTTATTTTTACTTTTTAATTTATAATTTAAATGGTTGTACCTTATAAAAATTATTGAATTTCTCAACTTCTCCATCTTTAACTTCTATTTTTTAATAACTTTCCCTGTCTTCAGAATAAGTAGTTACTATTCCATTCATTTTACCATTTTTATTATTTGCTATAAGTTTTTAATTTCTACCATTTTCATAATAAAGTTTTTGCTTCTCCATCTAAAACACCATTTTTACATTCATAGTAGAGAAAAGTTTTCCATTAGGATAGAAATATTCAGTTTTTCCACTTAAAGTTTTTGATATCCATATTTGCTATTTGTAGTATCATTGGATTTTCTCTATAATCTTTAACTTCAATTTTTACAGTATTGTTTTTATGGTTAACATATATTTTTTTATATATTTTTACATTATTTGGGTGATATCCTATAGTTTCCATAGTATCAACAGCATTAAAAAGTTCCATTAATCTATTATCATAAGGGATATCTCCATCTAAATATGCCATTATATTCGCTGTATCAAAAAGTCTTATAGACTTATTTAATTTATATTTTTTTGTTCACTTAATAATTTTTCCATCAGCTGCAAAATATTTTTATATTCAGGATTTAATTTTCCATTTTTTCAGAAACTACTGATTTCATTCCATCCATAGCAGCTTGTCCTGGATTAGAGCTTTAAATCTGTTACTGCTGTAAGTTTTCCATCACTATAACCTTCTAAAAGTAAAATCAGCTTGATTAACTTTATAAATAAAAGTTATTTCCTTATCCTTATCCAATTTTTGTCTAATATATTTATCTACTTCTTGATAATCTACAGTCTTTTGCTGAGTAAGCTAAGATACTGCAAAATGCAAATAATAAAAAGCATTACTTTTTTCATAAAAACCTCCATATTATTTTTTTGATATGATTATAGTTTACTCTTTTATTTAAAAAGTCTGTAACATTTGTTACAAACTTATTTTTATTTTTATCATAAAATGGCTTATGATTTTCAACAGATTTTTTTAGCAAATTCATCATCATAAGCTATCATATCTAAGTATCTCATACCTAAATAATTTCTTGCTGCATCATTTATTTTCACGGAAGATTTCATTTTTATCCCCTTTAAAATCAACTACTAAAAGCCAACTTTCATCTTTTTCAGTTGTCATTTCCAGTAACCATAATCTATTTATAGTTCCTATTTCATCACAACACTTAGTTACTTCTTCAGCTAACATAGTAGGAAATCTTTCTGGTTCACTTAATAAGATTTTTTTGAATTAACAGGAAATTTTTAACTCTCTAACTTTTAATCTCTCTTCTTTCATAGTTCTTAATTCGCTTAACCATTCTTCAGAGATAATATAACTTTTTTCCAAAAGGATTTATAACAAGTCCTTCTATATCATGAGGATGATCTAATATAATTTCAGAATAATTATCAAAATTTAATTCTATTGTGTCCATTTCTTCAGGAATTCCCCATTTTGCTAATTCTTCTACATCTGTAAAAACAGGTAAATAAAGTTTTTTTATCATCTGTCAATAACATATTTATACTAAAGACATCTGTTTTTCCGTTATCTGGTCTATTGATGTAACTTAAAAATTAGCCTTCATTATTATTTCTTCAAGCATTTCATTTCTCTAACTCTTGGCTAGGCTCCTCATACATTTTTCTAAAAATTCACTTACCTTAGTCATTCAAAAATCTCCCTTCATTTAAATTTCACAATTTCTATTATACCCTAAAAATTAATAATTACAAATAGAAATAGAAATAAAAAGTAAAAATAGTTCGTTACTGAGTAAATTTAGAAAATTTTCTTTGAGAGATAATAAAATTTAGTTTATATATCGATTACTTGCCCTGCCATTAGTGTTTCAAGAGCTCCACAAAGGTTCTTTCAACAATAATGGACGTCGCAGTAATCTTGTCAAAACTATTGATTATTTAGTACAAAGAAAATTTTAATAATAAAACTTATGATGTAACTCACTTATTTTTACTTTTAAATTGAAAACTATTTTTAAATAGTCCTATTTTTTTATAAAACTATTCTTAACATATCTAGTTCATTCATAGGTATATCTGTTTTTTTATCTTTACAAATGAATTTGGATTAGCAGATTCAACACTTTCTGTTTCTCTACCCATTTTATCTAATAGTATCATTTCAGGCATTACAAAGTCTCTAACTTTTATTTCTGGACTAACAATTTGAACTGCTTGTCCAACAAACAATTTATTTCTAATAGCTACTAGGTACTCATTATCACTTAATTTTTTTCAATTTTAGCAACCAATTTATGAGTTTGACTATATGAATTTCTATTGTTATAGTTTAGAGATTCTTTTCCTGCTTTTTCCATGGTAGAAACCTTCTGTATATGATCTATTTGAAATAGATTCAAGCTCATTTCTCCATTCAGGATTATATTCAAAATTTCCACTATAGTAAGAATTTAATGTATCTTTATATACTTTTACACAGTTTGAAACATAGTAAATTCCTTTCATTCTTCCTTCAATCTTTAAGTGAATCTACTCCTGCATCTAAGATTTTGTCTATCATTTTCGATAGTACATAAATCTTTTTGAGTTAAAAATATATGTCCCATGTTCATCTTCATACACAGGCATAGTTTCTCCTGGTCTTGTTTCTTCAACCAAAGAATACTTCCATCTACATGCTTGAGCACAGTCTCCTCTGTTTTGCATCTCTACCTGTCATATAGTTACTTAGTAGACATCTTCCAGAAATTGCCATACACATAGCTCCATGTACAAAAACTTCTAATTCTATATCAGGTACTTTCTCTCTGATTTCTTTAATATTTTCTAAAGAAATTTCTCTTGCAAAGTACAACTCTTTTTGCTCCCATATCTTTCCACATTTTAACTGATCTCCAGTTTGTGTTACTTGCCTGTGTACTGATACTTATGTTTGAGATCAGAATTTTTCTTTTTACAACTTGGAATACTCCCCAAGTCTGCAACTATAACTCCATCTACTCCTATTCTTTTCTAAGAACTTTACATAGTCTGGTAAAGCATCTAATTCATCATTGTGTGGAATTATATTAAGAGTTACATATACTCTTTTTCCTCTTTCATGAGCATAGTTAACCGCTTCTTCCAATTCCTCATCAGAAAAATTGTTACTCCCAGCTCTTAAATTAAACATCTTTCCACCCATAAACACAGCATCTGCTCCATAGTGTAGTGCCATTTTAAATTTTTTTCCATATTCCCAGCAGGTGCTAGTAATTCCGCTTTTTTTCAAAAATATCATCCCTTCTAAAATTTTTTATTTCACTTCATCTGTATAACTTGTGAATTTTGTGAAATTCACTTAAGAAATTAAGCTTTACTGTTCCAGTAGCTCCATTTCTGTGTTTACCAATAATTAATTCAGTAATTCCTTTTGTTTTTCAGTGTCAGGTATATAATACTCTTTCTGTAAAGAAAAGCAACTATATCCACATCTTGTTCTATGGCTCCAGATTCTCTCAAATCTGAAAGCATAGGTCTTCTATCAACTCTACTTTCAACAGCTCTTGATAATTGTGAAAGAGCTATCACAGGATACATCTAATTCTCTTGCAAGTCCTTTTAATGCTCTTGATATATCAGAAATTTCTTGTTGTCTACTTGCTTCAGAGCCTCTACCTTTTCCTGTTCCATTTATTAATTGTAAGTAATCTATTACTATTAAATCTAAAAAGACCTTGAGTTTTCATATTTCTCGCATAAGATCTTATTTCTAAAACATTTGTATGTGGTAAATCGGCAACATATATCCCCAAATTAGATAAAGCTTGTTGTTGCCAATGTCAATTTATTCCATTCATCTTCTTCAAGATAAACATTTCTTAATTTATTTTTGAGAAATTCCTGATTCCATTGCTAGAAGTCTTTGATATAGCTGTTGAACAGGCATCTCAAGACTGAAAATCAACACATTTTTCTTTTTCTTTTAGCAGCATTCAATGCTAAGTTTAGAGCAAAGGCTGTTTTTCCCATGGCTGGTCTTGCAGCTAAGATTATTAAGTCAGAATTATTCAATCCACTTGTCATTCTATCTAAATCGACAAAACCAGTTGGTATTCCTAAAGTTTTTCCACGATTTGCTGTTACATTATCAATTCTCTTCATTTCATCTAAACTTGCCGTTTTCATATCAATTATACTATTTTTAGTATATTTTTTTAGATAGATTTAAAACTTTTTTGCTTCTGCTTCATCCATAATTTCTTCAGCAGTTCTAACATCAGTATATGCAGTCTTGGTAATTTCCATTCCTACCTGTCCTAATCTTCTTAACATAGCCTTTTTCTTTTATCAATTCAGCATATTCTAAAAGATTATACGAACTAGTATTTTTCATCTATAATTTCAGTCAATACTTGAAGAATCTCTTCTTCATTTTTAAGTCACTTTTTAATCTCTTCAACTACTAAAATAGGATCTACTCCTCTGCTTTCAGAGAAAAAGATTTTTCAATAGCTTTATATATTTCAGCATGTTCTTTTTATAGAAATCATCTGACTTAATAATGTATTTTATTTCATCTAAAGAATTTACTTGAACCTCCACGACTGAAGTCGCAGGGTTCTTAGGGTAGTAGTTGCTTTTTGTTAGCCAACTAAATTTACCAAGCTATCCCCATAGTTCCTACAGTTCATATATTTATATATTTAAGCACTTTCTTTTAATATTCTTAGTCCTTCTTTTAATATGTTTTTGCTGCATTTATATCTCTATTATGTACAGCTCCACATACTGGACAAGTCCATTCTCTCACACTTAAATCTTTTTTACCTTCATTTCTATATCCACAACAATTACATATTTGACTACTTGCAAAAATTTATCTACTCTTACTATTGTTTTTCCATGCCATTTTGCTTTTATAACTTAGTATTCTATTAAATTCACTCCATGATACATCTACAATGTTTCTTGCTAATTTATGATTTTTACCATATTTTTACTTGTAAGTCTTCCATACAAATAATATCATATTCTTTTATTAGCATTGTTGATAATTTTTGCAAAAATCTCTCTTTGATTTGATATTTTTCTCAAATAATCTTGCTACTTTTTATTCTAGCTTTATTTCTATTTGAACTACCCTTTGGTTTTCGTGATAGTTTTTCTTTGTAATATCGCTAGTTTATTCAAAGATTTTTGTAAATATTTTGGATTTTTCTATTGAGATTTCATCACTGGTAAGCGCAAAGTCCTTTATACCTAAATCTATTCCAACATTCTTATTTGTACTTTCTAATTTTTCTACTTCTACATCTGTCACAACATAGAGATATATAATATTTTCCACTAGGTACTTGTGTTATTGTTGCATTTAGTATTCTTCCTTGTGGTTTCATTTATCTCTTATTTTTAGTTTTTCCTAACTCTAGGTACTTTTATCCATTTATCTAAAAACTCTATTATTATTTGTATAATTGGTTCTGTATGATTTTTTCTATTATCTTTCTTAGATTTAAACTTTGGATAGCCACTTCCACTAGTTTTTATAGGCTTTTATCTAAATCTTGAAAGAATTTTGTAAAGAAAATTTATCTACATCTTTTTAACCATTCTTTCTCTTGTTTTAAAACTGTTAATTCTTTGCTACACTCACTATATGAAATAGATTTTTCTCTTTGTTATAAGTTCTTTGTTTTAAATCTAAAAATGATTATAGACATATCTTACACAACCAAAAGTACAATTTAATATTGTTATTTGAGTTTTAGTTGGATAAAATCTAAACTTATATGCTTTTTCCATGCGATTTCCTCCATTTACCTATATATAGTATACCACTTTTTATACTATAAGTAAATGAAAAAGTAAAATTTTTCTAAACATATGAATCTAAAACTCGACTCAGTCGTTTTTAGGGTTGTCGTTCACATAAGTACGCTACCACTTATGCAGTTCTCTTTGCATATACACCTTAATAAATTAAGGAGATTAGCCTCGAACTTCTTAATATTTCTATTAGCACAGACTATATCTTATCCCACAGCTCTATCTGTTTGGGTCTCACCCACTTCCACCAGCTTTTGGTGTACTTTCCCTCAGGAGGAATAGTCGTTGAACCTCACCTTTCGGTCTTGGCTGCTGATTGCCCATTATCTTAACACTTAGGATTTAACCTATGTCATCTAGTATATTTTTCTGCTTTCGCCACTTTCACACTTGTACCATATTATTTAGGTACTATGTTGTAGTTATACTAGCTTTTAGGATTTTCAGCAATTCGAGTAGTATTGGATAGCTTTTTAGCTGCTACCTCTACATACACATATTTCTATATATGCTGACTATACTTAATGGTCTAACTCATGACTGACACCCCTACGAGTGCTAGAGTCACAAGTGTGCGACCATATTTTTAATCAAAAGAAAATTCCTCCTATTAGAGCCCTTTTCAGCTTCTAAACTATAAGGAATCCTATTTAGCTCTTTCAAATTCTATTTTCTCCATTATTTTGCAACCACGTTTATTTTTACTACTGCCTTTACATCTGTAAATAATTTATTACTACTTCATCAGGTCCCTAAAGCTTTTTATATTTGCTTCTATTTTCTTTTTATCTATATCTAAACCTAATTCATCTTTAATATGGCTTTGCTATTTCTTTTGCTTGTTATTGCTCCAAATAGTTTTCCATTTTCTCCAGCTTTAACTGAAAAGATTTAAAAGTTTTTAGCTTCTAATATTTTCTTTAATTCTAAAGATTTATTTCTTTCTTCTTCAAGCTTTTTAGCTTCTTTTTTCTTTCTGCTTTCTATTTTTTTGTAATTCTTCAGGAGTAGCTAAAACTCCTTTTTCCCTTTTAAAAAGGAAGTTATGAGCATATCCATCAGATACTGTAACTATTTCCCCTTTTCTTCCTTGTCCCTGCCACATCTTCTAAAAAGAATAACTTGTATTTTTGCCATTTCAATGACCCCTTATATTTCTATATTTTTATTTCTTTTACTTCTATAAATTCAAAACTTACCAATGCACCTAATATAAATACAAATGGTGCATATTGTAAGCCCTATCATCATACTTATCGCATGTTTTATTATATTTGCTTTTTACTCCTATTCTATCAAGTAAACTATACATAACTTTTATTCCATACAATACATACATCCATTTTTATACATTCTAATATATTATTTTCAATCAATAGATTGCTTTGATATATTATATTTTGTGAGCCCATAATATCAACATATATGGTATTAACCAATAACATGAAATTTTTCCATAGTTTATATGTACTAGGTATAAGATTTAAGAAAAGAAAAAGTAAGAAACTATTACAACAAAAAAATGCTCCAAAAGATATAGTAATTTACTTACTAAGGCCATTGATTCTTGTATTGATTCTTTGTACTGCTACTACAGTTTCAATTCCTACTTGTTCCACTAAATATCTTTTCATTCTAGGTAAATTTGTTATCATATAATTCATAGTATAATTTATCATATCCATATTTGCATATAGATACAAAGATATTAGTATAGTTGGTACTATAGACATTAAAACTATTCTATTAAAAACTTGCATTCTTTTTCGCTATTTTTATTAAATAGATAAAACATAAATTCCATTGCATATGGAAAAAAATTAAATATAACATTAAATATCCTGGATTTATAAATACTAAAAATCAAGGCTACTATAATATTTACTGCTAGTGAATATTTTTTTCTTATATAAATTTACCCTTGTTATCTTATAGTAAGGTATAAGATAAGCTAAAAAGGTAAAAAAATAAGGATAGGAAAAAAATACAATACTATTGTCGCTGCTGACATTAGTATACTTACTATTGGCATATCTCCCCTTAACTAGGGAATTTTCCTTTAAAAATAATTTTCTATCTTTTTAAAGAATTCCTCCTCACCACTTTTCTTCTTCTTTTTCTGTCCCAATAACTTCATATTTTAATTCTAAGCTATTTTCATTGAAGAATTTTCCTTATAATTTCTGTAAATTCTCTATTATACTCTTCACTTTCCATCTGTTCTTTTTGGAAATAAATATTTTTATCATAAGTTATGAATATAATATTATCCTCTACTCTTACAGGATTAGCTCCCATTAAGAAAACCTTATATGAAATTCTCTTCTTTTTAGCTTCATCTAATATAGAGTTCCAATTACTTTTTACATCAGCTATAGTAATCTGTACTTTTGGCTTTTTCTTTAACAGCTTCCACTAAAGTATTAGATGTATTATCAGTGTCTTCCACAACTTTTTTGAACCTTAGTTACTGTTCTTTACTATAGTTTGAGTTGAATTTGCTAAAATATCTGCAACTATTACATAGCCAACAAGTTTTTTTATCATCTTCAAATTTGAATTTATTTATTACATCATAGATAGTTGATATTATTTTTAAGCCCTTATCTATATCTAATTCATTTTAACTATAGCATTCTTACAGTATTTAGCTAGATCTTTAAAAAAATAATTCTATATCAAAAAGATTCATTTGCTAAAAGCTTCTAATTCATTTATTATATTATATTCGCTTTCATTTAACAACTTATCTAAAAAAATCTTTTATTCTTGAACTTGGTGTTACTCCTAAAAGTATCTTCAGCTATCTTTAAATTTATCTCATTTCCATTGGCTGTGACTATAAGCCTTTCTAAAATAGAAATTGAATCTCTCATACTTCCAGAAGAATTTTCATAGATAAGCGGATATACTTCATCACTCATAGATAAATTTTTCTTCTTTTAAAATATGCTTTCAGTCCAGACTTCATATCTTCTATATCAAGAGCTTTTAAAATCATATCTTTGACAACGAGAAATTATAGTAGGTAATATCTTATCTAGTTCTGTCGTTGCCAATATAAACATTACATGAGATGGTGGCTCTTCCAAAAGTCTTTTAGAAGTGCATTAAATGCTTCTTTTGTTAGCATATGTGCTTCATCTATTATATATACTTTTTCAAACCTTCCACTGGTTGATAATTGATTTTTCTCTTTTTAAACTTCTTATTTCATCAATACTTCTATTTGAAGCAGCATCAATTTCTATAAGGTCTGAAAATCTTCCTTCATTTATAGCCTTACAATTTTTTTACATTCATTACAAGGCTCTCCATCTTCACCTAAGTTTAAACAATTTCACTCCCTTTGCAATAAGTCTTGCAATGGTAGTCTTACCAACTCCTCTTGGTCCCTGAAAAAGATAGGCATGAGCCATAGATTTGTTTTTTTAAAGATAACTTTAAGACTTTTTACTATTTCATTTTCTCCAGATACTTCTGAAAAAAACTACTTGGTCTATATTTTTCTATAAAAGTGTAATATGCATTTTTTTACTCCAAATCATAATAATTCATTTTTAGTTCTTAAAGTGTTTCTTGTTATTCCTAAAAATCTCAGCCGTCTCTACTTTCTTTTCCATTAGTTATTTCAAGTATTTGCTTAATCAGCTCTTTTTCAATCTTTGAGATTATTTCAAAGTAATAATCACTTTTTCTTATTTTTACTCTTTAATTGACTTATTTCATTTTTTTAATTAAATTTTTCAATGAGAGTGCTCTAATTTCTTCTTTTTGAAGTGATTGCTTTTTCACCTATTACATTAGGTGGTAAGTCTTCTATCAAAAATACTAGAACCTCTACACATTGCAACTGCATATTTTTATTGCATTTTTAACTCATTTACATTACCTGGCCAGTCATATCTCAGTAACTTTTTAAGGCTATCTTTGTTACACCCCTTTATATTTTTTTCCATTTCTCTATTACACTCTGGCATATAGTGGTCAATAATAAAAGGTATATCATCTTTTTCTGTCTCTTAAATTAGGAATATTTATTTCCAAAAACTTTTAATTTTTCTATAAAGTTCATCTATAAATAGTCCTTTATCTATAAGTTCTTCAAGGTTTACACTTGTAGATGCTATTATTCTAACAAAAGCATTTATTGGTTCCATTCCACCCTAATCTAAAAATCTATTTTCTTCAAGTAAAAATAGTATTTTTAGATTGCATATCAAGGCTTAAAAGATTCTATATTTGCTAGATGAAGTATTCCTCCTTCAGCCTTTTCTAACTCACCATATTGACTAAAAGCTGCTCCTTCAAATGAACCCTTCTCATAACCAAATAATTTTTCTTTCCAATAAGTTTGCTCTGTATGAATTACAGTTTACACTTATAATAGGTTTATCATGAACATTACTAAATTGATGTATAGCCTTTGCTACACTTGTTTTTTTCCTGTTCCTCTTTCTCCTGTAACTAAAACAGGAGCAGAGTTATTGGCAACTTTTCCTATAACTTTATAGAGGTCTATCATAAGTTTACTTCTACCTATTAATTTTTTTCACCTGTACTCTTTTGTTTTATCAACTTTTTCTACTAAACCTTTGTAATCTTTTTACAGATTTTTCTACTATTTTTTTACAATATTTCTAGGTATTTCTGGTTTTTAATATATAGTCATAGGCTCCTGCTTTTTATACTTCCCGCAATAACTCTCCAGTTTGATGCCTCTCCTAAAAATAATTATTACCACCTTTTTTTGAAGTTCAGTGATTTTTTTGTTATTAAACTAATAAGTGCTTCTTCTTTTTGAATTTCTTTCATCTATTACTATAGCTTCATATTTCCTATTTTTTTATAGCGTCCATAAAAGATATCATATTTTCAACAAATACTAAATCATTTTCAAAAATTATTTTCAAACTCCAATTTTAAGTCATTATCTAAGCGAAGTCCTAATAATAGCATTTACCCCTCCCTACTATTTAAAATCAAAATTATAATTTAAGTAAAAATGTTCCGTTTACAGGTTTACCATTTTTTTCATAAGTTTAACTCTCCAAGTTCCTACAACTCTTTCTACTGCAGCATCTATTTCAGGTACTCCACTTCCTTCAACTATAACGAAAGATAAAAACATTTCCCATCTTATCAACTTTTTAATTTTTATCTTTAACTTTCCATGTTTTTCCAGAAGATTTTGCTGCTTGTGGGAACTCAGGTACCTTATTTTTAGCATTCCAATCAACTACTCTTCCATCACTAGAATTTCCCATCTTACTTCCTGAAACTAGTCCATTTGAATAAGTTACATTTTGTAGAACTCTATCAACTACTTCTTCTCCATCAGGATCAGCTGTTGGGCTATATCCACCATTAGAAGTCTTAGGTTGTGAGCCTGATATTTGTTTCTTTAAATCTGCTAGAGAAGGTTTTTCTTGTTTAGATGTTCCTTTTGAGTCTGAACTTTCTGAAGAACTTTTCTTTGAATTCTCTTTAGTTGCTGGTTTTTCAAGAGCTTTTCTTTTTCATCTTTTTTTCTCAACTACTTTTTTCTCCCTTTTCAGCAAGTTTCTCTACTTTTCTTCTCAACAGGTTTTTTTCTGGAGTTTTTTTCCTTAAGTTTTTCAGCAGGTTTTTTTCTGCCGCTTTCTTTTCTGGTTTCTCTGTAATTTTCTCTACAGTTTTTTCAGTTTTAATTTCTTCAACTTTCTTTTCTGTAGGTTTTTCTGGTTTCTCAGTTTTTTCTTCTTTCTTTTCTATACTGTCAGCATCTAAATTTTGTTTTTTAGCATCTACATTCTTTTTCGCCTCTAAACTTTGTTGAAGCATCATTTTCTACTGCAACCAAACCAATTTTTATTTGTTCAGCATCTAATATTTCTTGAGTTGTATCCTTTGAAAATACTGTTAAAGCAAGTATAATTCCTATATTTATAATTATAGATAAAAACAGACAGATATAGTCACTCTTTTTTCATTTTATCACCTACTTCGTACTGTTAGTATCTATATTTATACCACTTGCTCCTGCTTCTTTTTAATAAGCTCATAATTTCAACAATAAAACCATAATCGATGTCTTTATCAGCTGAAACTACTACATCTTTACTTTCAGAAGTCTCAAGTTTTTTCTGATACAAAAATCAACAAAAGTTGATAATTCTAACTCCTCAGTTTCAGTCTTTCCTGAATTATTAGTATATTTTATATAAACATTTTTATCTTTATCCACTAGAACTTGAACTTCCTTCAAAGTACTCTTTTGTCTTTTGCAACAGTTGATTTAGGAAGCTCTATTTTTAAAAGCAGACCTTTCATCGAAAGTTGTTGCCAACATAAAGAAGATAAGTAGAAGGAAAAACTACATCTATAAGTGGAGTAATTTCTAGTATCAATGTTCCACCACTTCTTCTTTTTATTCTATCTAATTTCATTATTGTCAACACCTACTCTCTGAAATAATTTAACAACTCTGTACAAGTTTTTTTCTATATCAGCTACTACTAAATCTATTCTCTTATTGAAAATAGTTATAGAATATCATACAAAGGAATAGCTACAAATAGCCCTCCTGCTGTTGTATATAGAGCTTCAGATATCCCTTTTGCTAAGATTCCAGCATCTCCTGTTCCATTTAATGCTATAGAGTTGAAGGCTGTTATCATACCTGTAACTGTTCCTAAAAGTCCCTAATAAAGGTGAAGCATTAGCTGCTAGAGATAAAAAGCCACATATTTCTTTCTAAATGTTTTTATCTGTTCTATTGCTTTTTCTTTTCCTTTTTCTTCAAGTGCTGATAATGTTTCCTTATTTTCTTTATATCCATAAATCAAAAATTTCTTTTTAAAAACTGTTGAAGTTGATGATTTATTAGAATTAAGGTAGATTATAGACTCTTTTTATTTTTCCTTCTTTTATAAGCTGTTTAACTTCTGAAGGTAATTTAGAATAATTATTTCTTTCTTTTTGAAGCAAAAATAAAAGAATCTTTCCAAAATTGCATATAATCCTACTATTCCCATTAAGAGAATAAAATACATTAATATCCCGCCTGCTTTTAATATTTGCATTTCTATTTCTTCCTTTCTATATTGTTACTATCCAAATAATTTATCTATTATTCTTCTAAAAAAATCCTTTTTTTCTCTACTCCTTGAGATAACTCTTCTTCAATAGTAGCTGTATTTTTCACGATTAACCTTTACCTTGTCACCATTTTCTTTTTAAATTTTCACCTGTGATATTTATAGAAGATGACTCTAAATTTTGATTTTTGAAGTATTAATTCTTCAGTATCGATTTCTTTAACATCTAATTGTTGGTTATTTTCTCCAACAACTTTTTTTAGTAACTTCAGTTGTTATAACTTCACCGTTGTCTGTTGCTTTTTGTGCATTATCATTAATGATAACAGTTGTATCATTGTCTTCTGCATAAGTTAGTACTCCCAGTAGTAAAAAAATATTGCCAATAATTTCTTACTCATTTTCCTTCCTCCTTATTCACTATAAAAATAAGTCATTAGGAAAGTAAAAAAACAGTTCATTGCTAGCTAAATTTCTTAACGATAAAAAAATTAACGTTTCGCTGTAATTTCGGCAAAAACTTGCCAACAAGTTGGCTTCAGACACGCCAATTACTCGGCTCACTGCTTTAATTTTTTTATCTAAAAATTTAGATACAAGTTCACTTGTTTTTTTACTTATCTAATATATGACTCACTTATTTTTTTATATTTTTCTTATCATTTAGTTTTAAAAAGTAAGCTTTTAAATTTTTCTGCTCTTTTTAGCATCTAATTTTTTAGTTCATCATAATACTTTTTAGCTTCTTTAGTTTTTCATTTAAAAGTTTATAGTAAATTAATTTTTCTATAGAATAAGCTTTTTAAATCTTTTATTTGCTTTTTGTTGCATAAAGTTTTTGTAAACAATTTTTTCTGCTTCCTCATTATTTTCTTGTCTATCATAGATTTCCGCTGCTCTTAGCATAGCATCTTCTGCTAGGTTTACCTTTCTTTTCATAGACTAACTTGTAGTCAGCTAGAGCCATCTTTAAGTTATTTTTCTTTTTCGTTTGCCTGTCCTAATCTATATAGAACATATTCATCAGGATTTTTATTTACTGAAACATGAGTTCCATAATATTTTTTAGACTTAGCTAGGTCTTTTTATCAAAGTAATAATCTCCTAGAGCCTTTGAAGCATAAGCTTTGTACTTTTTCAGATTTTAATAATGTTTCATATTCTTTTTACAAGTTTTAGGATCTTTCTTTTGTGCATAATATTGGGCAGAATAGTAAGCTCTTTCTTCTGGATCTGCTATCTCTCCTAGATATTTTTCCATATCCTTGTAGTCTTTCTTTTCTAGTTTTTATTCTATTATTTTAATAGTGTTATTTTTCTTTAACATCTGCATCATCTGTATTTGCCTTAGACTTATCAAGAGCTTCTATAGCCTTTTTCTGTATCTCCACTTTCTATATAGAAGTTTTGTACTTAAGTTCGATATAGTAGTTCTTAGAGTACTATTTGGATATACAGATAAGAAATTATTCTTTTCTCTTTCAAATGCATCAGTATTTCCAAGTAGACTAAGAGTAGTTATGTATTTATAATAAGCTTGCTCACCATAGAAAGTTTCTCCATAGTTATTATAGATAGCTTTGTATAGTTCTCCTGCTTTTAGCATAGTTCTTTTCATTATAGTAACTATCAGCTATCTGGAATTTTTCCATAAACTTCATAACCCTTCATGCTAGCTATTTTTGAATAGTAAGATCTAGCTTAGTCATATTTTACCCTACTCTAAAAGTAACTTAATCCTATTTTATCTAACATTTCACTATATATAGCTTTTTTTCTTTATCAGGATTTATTCTAGATAAATATTGTTCTCCAGCTTGCATTGCTTCATTGTATCTTTCAGCTAAGAAGAAATTTCTGACTCTATTTAAATAAACCTTTTGTACTTAAACCCTTATCCCCATTAGCTAAAACTTTTTTGGAAATGAGTTTCTGCCTCATCATATTTTTTTAGTCCCATAGCTGCTACACCTTTTTAGGTAGCTTTAGCTATTATCATCACTTACACTTGAAAGATATTGATTCATTTCATCATATTTTTTGTTGGTCTAATAAACTAGACATCAAACTTGATATGATTTCTGTGTTTGTATCTTGACTCAAATATGCCTTATAGATTTGTTCAGCTCTTTCAACCTGACCTGCCTTGTAGTAGAGCATCTCCTGTATATAAATATACATCTTTTTATATTCAGTATCGTCTGAATATAATTTATTATACTGATTAAATCTTATTTGTAAATCTTCCATATCTAGCATTTGGCTATCTAAAAGTATTACTCTAAACAGATTATCCTTATCAGGAGAAACTGCAAAAAGTCTACCATAATAATCTTTTTGCTAATTTATAGTTTCCAACTTGATATGCTGAGTTTGCAATTATTCTTATGATATTGTCTGTATCAACTTGACTAACTACAACCTTTCTTATAATTTCTCTATCTCTTATAATTTCATCAAAGTTTTCTTTTAACTTTATAGTTTATAGCAAATATATGATAGATAGATTGGTTATAATAATCACTATTTTTTTAATGATTGGAATTTCTTTAAGGCTGCTTCATACTTACCACTCTTATAAAGAGAATATGCTTCCCCATAGATAAGTCTTGGATTATTTTTTATCATCACTTTGATCATAGTATTGAAGAGCCTTATCGTAATTTTTCTTTTTGTTACATATAAGTCACCTATCATAGTCATAGCAGTATTATATTCTTTTTGTACCCTTTATTTTTCTAGATAGAAAACTTACTTTTTGCTCATCTTTTTTTATTACTGTAAATTTCAATTAAATATAGGACTGCTTTTTTGAATAATCATTAGCAGGATTTGCATTAGCTAAGTCTTCAAAATCTACTATAGCTTGTTCTGTATTTCCTTTTTCTATAAAGAGCTGAAGCTTTTTAAATAAGAAACCATGTCTTTATTTTCTTTGGGTTTTGTTCTTTGAAATTCAGAAAACCAGTAGATAGCCTTATCATAATCTTTTTAAATTATAGTTTACTATACCTAGTCCCATCATAGCTTCTTTATCATTTTCATACTTTTTTTATCTATAATTTCTCTGTAAATATCTCTAGCTGCTTCATTATTATCCTTAGATAAAAAAATCTTGTCCTACTGCAAAAAGTGCTCTTTGATAAGTTTTTTCATTTTTTATCTCTCTTAAATAAAATCTAGCTTCATCTGTTTTTGTTTTTGTAAGGCATTTATTCTTGCTAAGTAAGAAGCATACTCATCTTTTTCAGATTTTTTTCTTCCATTACAAATAACTTTTTAAATACTTCCTCAGCCTTTTTTATACTCTTTCTCTAAAAAGTAAATTTTTGCAACCTTATCTCTCATACTCTTTTTGATGTTTGGACTCAGGATATTTTGCTAAAAATTTCTCTGATTCTATAAGAGCTGATTTAAAATTTTTCTCTTTATAAAGTTCATTAACTATTTTTAAAATCTTCAGCTTCTCCTGCAAAAAAATTATACTAGAACTAGCTAAAAGTGATATTATTAAAAATTTTTTTCATAACTCTCTCCTATTAACTTATTTCTTCTAAAATAGCATAGATATCTTCAATAGCAACTGTTGTATTGATACAAGATTCGTTTTTATCTTATTGAAAAACTCCATAGACTAAAAAAGGTTCTGCATCTCTTATTCCACTTATTAAATCTCTTTTTACAAGCCACTGCAATTATTAAATCAGGTCTTAAATCTTTGACGTACTTTCTTGCAAGTGTTCCTCCTGTCGCTATCTTAACATCTATATTTTTATATTTATTTTTTTATATCAACAAAATTATAGACCACACATTTACCACAAACTCTACAATTATTTATATCTGCTGTTATCTTATATTCACAATCATAAAGTTGTATACAATGAGGTAAAAGTATCAAAATTTTTATCATTAGTTTTCTTTTTATCTTTTTTTAATACATAATTATTATTTATCTCTAGAAATTTTTGAGAAAAAAATAATTATTTAATTTTGGATTTTTAAACTTAGTTGTCATCATAAACAATATATATAACAAAGACTTTAAAAGATTCATATAAAATTTTTTCCACAATAATCTCCTCAATAATTTGTTTACCAAAATTATAACATATTAAGTTTATTATTACAATTTAAGATTAATTATTTACCTTAGACTTTGAAAAAAATCTTGAAAGTTTGTTTAATTTTTCACAAAAATGGTGTTGATAAAAATATTTCTACCAACACCATTTCATTGAAATTTGATTAACTTTTTAGAAAAGGGAACTATTTAATTATTAGAAATCTTTTTATTTTTTAAAGATTTCTCCTGTGTTAGCATCAATTAAGAATTCTCTATCTGCAAATCCTTCAGCAATTTCACATCATATACTAATACACCATTTTTTATGTTTTAATTCAATTTCTTTGAATTTTCCATTTTTAGAATTTTTAACGCAATTTCTTTTGCTTTTTCATAAGAAATTTTTGGTTCATTTACTGATTTAGTATTTCCATAATTTTTTGTTCTTGTTCTAATTTTACTATTGCTCCTGTTTCAGTATCAATTTCATAGTCATTTTTCAATATTTCCATTCATTACTTCAACTTCATAAACCATTCTTCCTTTTTTTCTCTGTCTAGTTTGAATTTAGTTATTTGTCCACCTTGTGCTTCTTTTTAAAGCTATGTCCTTTGCTTGTTGTTCACTTATTGCTGCTAAAGCACTTGTTGAAAATCCTATACTTCCTAAAATTATTGCTCCTACTATTAGTATTTTTTTCATTTAAATCCTCTCCTTTTTGCCTTTTATATCATTTTTGTTCTTATCTTTCATCTCTATACTCTAATTATAATTCACGATTATGAATTATAAATGAATACTCTGTTTTATTTTTATATATATTATTTTTTTGTAAATCATTATTTTCCCTGTTTCAGAGATGGATATTCTCTATATATGATGGCTTGAGAGAAATCTTTATGAAACTTTCTCTCAAGCTCTTGTACAACAAATATACATAAGTAAAATGAATACTAAATGAGAAAACACTCCATCTTTTTATACATATTTTATTTTACATATAAGGCTCAAAAAAATGATATAATATTTTATAATATGATAATTTAACATAATAAGGAAGTATAGAATGAAAAATTTTAATAACTAGTGCAAGCTCTGGTATAGGAAAAGAGCTTGCTATAAATTTAACAGATAAAACAGATGAGCTTTTTATTGGCAAGATCTATAGATAAGTTAGAACTTTTAAAAAAAGACTTAGAAGAAAATCCTTCACTAAAATGTGAATGTATAAAATATGATTTAAGTGATATAGACAACTTAGATAAAATCATTGAAAATTATGATATAGATTTACTTATTAATTGTGCAGGGCTTTGGGAAAGATTACAGACTTTTTCAAAATTAAGTGATAAGGAAGATTTAGATACTATCAATGTAAATTTTTATCTCTCCTATGTTACTGACAAAAAATATTCTGAAAAAATTTTTACAAAAGGGACAAGGAATAATTTTAAATGTCTGTTCAACTGCTGCCCTATATCAACATCCCATATATGGCGATATATAGTTCAACTAAGTCAGCTCTTTTTACATTACTCTTTAGCACTTGATGAAGAGCTACATAATAAAAAAATAAGAATGTGAGAGTTCTATCTGTCTGTCCTGGTCCAACTGCAAGTAACTTTTTTTGACAAGGATATACAAGCAAAATTTGGAAGTTCACAAAAATTTATGATGAGCTCTGAAGATGTAGCTAAAAGAATTATAAAAATAATTGAAAAGAAAAAGATTTTCTATAATAGGTTTTAGAAACAAGCTTTCTATGTTTCTCCTAAATCTTTTACCTGCTTCTTTACAATTAAGACTAGTAGGTTCAGTATTAAAAAGGTGATTAAATGATAGACTTTATTTTTATGTTTTTACTGACAATAACAATAATTTTTACTTATTTTAAAATTGTTCTTTTCTTTTTGCTTATTTCTATAAAAATAGATAAGTTTGAAAAGACTGAAATAGATGAAAAGAAATACACTGTGCTTCAACCTATTCTATCAGGTGATCCTAGACTTGAAGAAGATTTAATAGCCAATTTAAAAATACTACTGACATGAAAGTTTATATGGCTTGTTGATAAAAGCGATAAAGTAGCTATAAATACAGTTGAAAATATTTTAAAAGATAAAAATTATTCAAATAGAATTGAAGTCTATTACTTAGATGATGTCCTCAGGAGTTAAATCCTAAGATATTTAAACTTGCTCAAGTTGTAGATAAGATTAAAAACTGAGTATTCTATAATTTTAGATGATGATGCTGTAATAGACAGAAAAAAATTAGACGAATTGAGTGTATATGAAAAAGATAAATCTGAATGGATAGCAACAGGAATTCCTTTTTAACTATAACATTAAAGGGTTTTTATTCAAAATTAATCTCAGCCTTTTATTAATTCTAATTCCATTTTTCATATTTTTCTTTATCATTTTTTAAAAAGAAAATAAGACTATAAATGGAATGTTCTACATTTTAAGAACTGATATTTTTAAAAATATTCTGCCTTTTGAGAGATAAAATATTGGCTTTTGTGATGATTTTAGCCTCTAGCCACTTATCTACTTTCAAAGAAGGTAAAAATTATACAAAGTACGATTTTTGTAATGTCAGAAATACAGTTCCAAGTCTAAAAGATATATACTTCTTATGAAAAGATGGTTGCTATTTAGCAATGTATATATGAAAAAAATGCTTTTTCAGTAAAATTTTTATTTATCATATTGCTTCCTACTTTATTACCAACTATTTTTATTATTTTTAGTTTCTATTTAGGGTATAGATTACTAGTAATACTTAATCTTTTTATAGGAAAAATAGCACTATTCCATATAGTGAGACTTTTTATTTACTCAAGTCAGAGAAGAAAACTCTTCTAAAAATCTTTATTTACTTTTTCACCTCAAACTACTGAAATTCTATATGAATTATTAAGTGAATTTTTTTATTACCTTTTATGTTAATATATACTCTTTTAACTCCTCCTGTAATCCTATGGAGAAACAAAAATCAGAGTTAAAGATGGGAAGATACACTATGAAATTTAAAGAATATTTAGAAAAATTAGAGAGTTTAGATATTTTCCAAAAACTCTTTTAAAAGAAGATAAAATAGTCTTTGTTATAAGTGGAAGTAGCAATTTAAAGACTGCTGCCTTAGAGCCTGATAGATTTGAAATACTAGATATTTTTAAAGATTTTGGCTATAAGGTGATAAAGTCTAACTTTTCCTTACAATGAAGATTTTCTCCTATGATGAAATTTGAAGATATTAATATACTAAAAGGCTAGTTTATCCAATATTGCTTACTATCCTCATACTCTTTTTAATAAAGAGGTTTGAAAAGAGATTTTAAGACATTTAGAGCCTATAAAATCTTTAAAAGATATCATTATTATTTCTCAGAGTTCAGGTTTAAATGTGTGGAAAAAATTTATGGAGCTATCAGACTTCAACAATGAAAATATTAAAATGTTTGCATTAGGTACCCGTTGGAAAAAGGCTATGGTAAACTAAATAATGTTGTAGTTCTCAAAGGAATTTTTGATATCTACAGTTGGCTTTTTAGATTTTTCATAAGTTTGATAAAAATAGTTAATTGTGGACATTTAGGATATTTTAAAGATGAAAGGTTAAGGAAATAATCTATGAATACTTACAAAGAAAAATTAAAATTGCAGTTGTTGCTCCTCCTTTCAGTGGACATCTTTATCCAATTTTAGAATTAGTTTTGCCTTTTATTAAATAAAAAGATAAATACGATATTTGTGTCTATACAGGTTTTAAAAAGAAAAGAAGTTGTTGAAAGATTAGGGTTTTTCCTGTAAAAATTTTACTTGAAGATAGACCTGATGTCTTTGAAAACATATCTGATACAGATAAGAAAACTAATCCTATCATAGCTTACAAGACAATTTAAGGAAAACTTAGGACTTATGCCTAAAAATTATAAAAGGAGATGGAAGATTATTTTAGTGAAGAGAAACCAGACATAATTGTAGCAGACTTTATTGCTGTTCCTGTTTGTTTTGTTTCTAAAAATTAAATATCCCTTGGATTACAAGCATTCCTACTCCCTTTGCCATAGAAAATAAGACAACAACACCTGCCTATGTTGGTGGACTATATCCAAGAGATAGTTTTATCTTTAAGTTAAGAGATAAATTTGCTCGTGGATTTATTGGAGCTAAAAATTACTTTGCTTTTATACTCAGAAAACAATTAAAAGAATTAGATTTTACATTGTATAATGAAAAAGGGAGAAGAAAATATCTATTCTCCTTATTCAATACTTGCTTTGGGTATGAAAGAAATTGAATTTAGAGATGATTTTTCCTAGTCAATTTTCTTGGGCTGGACCTTGTTGTTCATCTCTTTTTCAAAGATAGTGCAAAAATTTGAAGTTGAAAACTAAATTTGAAAAATCATATTATTGACTAAGGAACTCATTTAAAATGGGCTAAAAATTCTATAATTGATATAGCTAGAGAACTTTCTCAAAAATATCCAAACTACCTGTTTTGTAGTTTCATTGGGATCTTATTTAGAAAGAGAAAAAGGAAATTATAAAAGAAAAAGAATTTACAAGTATATCATTATTTAGATTATGATGAAATTTTACCCTAAGGTTGACTATGTAATTCATCATGGTGGAGCAGGCATACTTTACTCTTGTATTAAAACATAACAAGCCTGCTGTTATTATTCCTCACGATTATGATCAATTTGATTATGGGATAAGAGCAGATTTAGCTGAGATTGCATTTGTTGCAAATTTAAAATCAAAGAAATCTATTTTTAAAAGCTTTTGATAAAATGCTAGAAAGAAAAGAATGGAAAAATTTAGAAAAATTATCAAAAGCTTTCAATAATTATTCTCCTAGTGACTTATTAGAAAAGAAATTGATAGAATATTGAAGGGGTCAAAAAGTGAAAATTTTTACTTACAGGAGCAACAGGTTTTTAGGAAAATATGTAATAGACGAATTAAAAAAATAACTCTTATCAAGTTGTTGCCTTCGGTAGAAATGAAAAGATAGGAAAGACATTGATTGATGAAAATGTTGAATTTTTTAAAGGGGATATAGATAATTTAGATGACTTTATATAAGGCTTCTCAAGATTGTTCAGCAGTTATTCATGCTGCAGCTCTTTCTACTGTTTGGGGACTATGGGAAGATTTCTATAATGTAAATGTTATTGGAACTAAAAATATTGTTCAAGTCTGTGAAGAAAAAATTAAAATTAGTTTTTTGTTTCATCTCCAAGTATATATGCAGGGAGCAAAGGATCAATTAGATGTCAAAGAAGATGAAGCACCTAAAGAAAAATGATTTAAACTACTATATAAAAAGTAAGATTATGGCAGAGAATATAATAAAGGCTTCTAATCTAGACTATATGATAATTCGTCCCTAGAGGTTTATTTGGTATAGGCGATACTAGTATAATTCCAAGACTTTTTAGAATTAAATAAAAAAATGGGTATTCCTCTTTTTGTTGATGGTAAGACAAAAAGTCGATATAACTTGTGTTGAGAATGTTGCCTATTCTTTAAGATTAGCACTAGAAAATAAAGAACATTCAAGAGAAATTTACAATATAACTAATGGTGAGCCTATAGAATTTAAAGAAATCTTAACTCTATTCTTCAATGAAATGGAAACTGAAGGAAAAGTATTTAAAATGGAACTATAATTTAGTCTTACCTTTAGTTTCATTTTTAGAGAAGGTCTATAAAGTTATTTAGAATAAAAAGAGCCTCCTATCACTAAAGTATACTCTATATTTAATGAAATATAGTCAAACTTTAAATATTGATAAGGCTAGAAAAGAATTGGGCTATTCTCCAAAAGATGTCTATATTAGAAGGAGTTAAAAACTATGTTGAACACAGTAAAAAATGATAGAAAAAGTTGATTATTTTTGCTTTGTGGCTATTGTACCAATGATTTAAAAAGAGTTTTTAAAGGATTTTGATAAAACAATAGTCAATTTCAATGCAGGAGTTTTTGATTAAACATAGGGAAAAAGGCTATATACTCTATGATACTGGCTACTCTATGGATATTTTAAAAATAATCTTAAATATTTTTCTATACAGATTTGCTAATCCCTATAACTTTTAAAAAGAGAAGATATGATAGACTATCAACTTAAAGAAAAAGGTATAAGTCCAGATGAAATCAAATATATTATTATTTCTCATCTACATCCCTGACCATATTGGAGGCTTAAAATTTTTTTCCGAATTCTTACCTAATTTTAACCAAAAACTTGTTATAATGATTTTAAGTTAAAAAGGATAGTCTATTAATTTTGATGAACTGTTACCAGAAGACTTTTGAAAAAAGACTGATAATCATAGATGATTTTAAAGAAAATACTCAATTTCCTTATAGAGAAAGTTGTGATTTATTTTCTGATTTATCTATGTTTTCTTGTAGAGGTAAGTGGGCATACTAAAGGGGACAGGCTTGTTTATTTCTTCCTGAAGATAATTTATTTCTTGCTGCTGATGTATGTTGGGGGAACAGATTTTTACCTTTACAGAAAAATGAAATGGCTTCCCTAGAAAAATTCAAAAATAACTTTTGAAGAATATAAAAAGGTACTAAGTTATTAGAAAAATTAATAGAGGATAAAATTTCAGTCATCGTCAGTCATGACAAAGAAAGAAAAATAATAGATATATCTGAGTAATTAAAAATAAATGAGTTACATTATAAATTTCACTATTAAAAATTTTTCTTTGAATTTAATATTAATAGTTTTAAATAAGATTACTGCGACGTCCTATAATGTTGAGAGAGCTTTGGGAGCTCTAGAAACATTATAGGCTGCAATAATCGCTATATATAATTAGAAATTATTTAAATCTTTCAAAGAAAATTTTTAAAGCTCTACTCAGTAACGAATTATAATGCAAAAGGGGGGATAAAATGAATAAAAATTTTTGAAAATTGTATCAACTTTCATTAGAAAGTTAGATATTTTTCTAAGTGGACTTCAAGAGATAAACTTTTAAAAATATCAAGATGAACAAGTAGAAAAACATTTAAAATTTTTAAAAGAAAATTCACCATATTTTAAAACTCATCAAATTACAGATGACTTCACTATGAACAAAGCATTTTATGATGGAAAAATTTTTGATGAACTTAACACCTTAGGGTGTAAAAAGATGAGGCTATGGAAATTGCTTTAAACAGTGAGAAAACTAGAAATTTTCAGTCAAAAATACAAGGATATTTCAGTAGGCTTATCATCAGGTACATCTGGTCATAGAGGAATGTTTATAACAACTCCCCGAAGAACAAGGTACATGGGCAGGAACACCTTGCTAAGATGCTACCTAAAAATGATATCTTTGGACATAAAAATAGCATTTTTCCTAAGAGCAGACAATGACTCATACAAGACTATAAATTCATTTTTAATAAGTTTAGAGTATTTTCGATACTTTTTAAAGATATAGATGAGCATGTTGAAAGATTAAATAAATACTACCAACTATGATAGTTGCTCCCACCCTCGTTACTTTTTAGTTCTTACAAAAAATTGAAGAAGGAAAAATTAAAAGTTTCTCCAAAAAGACTTATCTCAGTTGCAGAGATTTTGGAGAAAGCTGACGAAGAATATATAAAGAAACAATTTAATTTAAAAATAATACATCAAATTTACCAAGCTACTGAAGGTTTCTTTAGACTTTGTACTTGTGAATATGGACACTTACATCTCAATGAAGATTTAATAAAATTTGAAAAAGCAGTATATAGATGAAAAGAGATTTTATCCAATAATCACCGATTTTAGAAGAACTAGTCAACCTTTTGTAAAATATTATCTAAAATGATATCTTAGTTGAAAATCACTGAGCCTTGTGAATGTGGTTCAGTTTTACAGAGAATAGAAAAAGATAGAAGGACGTTCAGATGATATTTTTCAAATTCACTAATAAGTTTGGAAAAGAAATCGTGGTCTTTCCTGATTTTTATTAGAAGAACCATACTCTTTGTTGAGAATATAAGAGAATATCAAGTTTTTTCAAATCAATGATAAGCTATTGAAGTCGCTATTTTAAATATTAGTGATGAACAAAAAGAATTAGTAAAAATAGAATTTAATAAGTTATTCACTTCATTAAATATTGAAAATATAGAAATAAAATTTATTAATTATGAAATAGATAGAACTAAAAACTAAAAAGAATAGTTAGGAAGGTAGAAAAATGAGAAGAATAAAATTTAAAGGATACGGAGTAGTATTACCTAAAAATACAGTTAGTTTTAAAGATCATATTCGTTACAGAATAAGTGAAGGAGAAACTCAGCTTCAGCTGCTGTTGCTGCCTGTGAAAAAGCTTTTAAAAAAATTCTAATATTTCTATAAATGATATTGATTGTATAGTTTCAGCTTCTGCTGTTGGTGTACAACCCTATACCTTGCATGGCCAGCTTAATTCATAGAAAAGATTGCAAAAGGAACTTCTATTCCTGCACTTGATATAAATACAACTTGCACAGGTTTTATAACAGCTTTAGATACTATGTCTTATCTTTTTAGAAGCTGGAGATATGAAAAGAGTATTGATTGTTTCTTGTGATGTTGCTTCATCAGCATTGAATCCTAATCAAAAGGAAAGTTTTCAACTTTTTCAGTGATGGAGCAGTAGCCTTTGTTGTAGAAAAATCTGATGAAGAAATAGAATCATAGACTCTATATTAAAAACTTGGTCTGAAGGAGCACATTCAACTGAAATTCGTGGAGGTTTAAGTAATTTCCACCTAAATATTATTCTGAAAATACAAAAGAAGAATATATGTTTGATATGAATGGAAAGAGTATTCTAGCTCTTTTGTATCAAAAGAAATACCTAAGATGTTTAGAGAATTTTTAGAAAACAAACAAGATGAAAGTATCTGATATCAACATGGTAGTTCCACATCAAGCCAGTGTTGCTATGCCAATAGTTATGCAGAAAATTAGGAGTAGCTAAAGGTCAATTTATAGATGAAGTTAAAAGAATTTGGTAATATGGTTTCTGCCTCTGTCCCTATGACTCTAGCACATGGATTAGAACAGCAAAAATTAAAAATGGTGATATAATATTACTTACAGGTACTGCTGCTGGACTTACTACAAATATGATGTTAATAAAAATCTAAAAAGGGAGATTTAACAATGTTAAGAGAAGACGGGAGAAAATTTAACGAAGAAAGAAAAATTAAAATTACTAAAAGATGTAAAATATCTATGCGGAAGGTTCTGTTCTGATAGAAGTAGGAAATACTAAAAGTTATCTGTACTGCCTCTGTAAGTGAAAAAGTTCCTCCATTTTTAAGAGGAACAGGAAAAGGATTGGGTTACTGCTGAATACTCTATGTTGCCTAGAGCTACAAATGAAAAGAAATCAAAGAGAGGCTAGTAAAGGAAAAATTAACAGGTAGAACTGTTGAAATCCAAAAGACTTATTGGTAGAGCTTTAAGATCTGCAATAGATTTAGAAAAAAATTAGGTGAAAGACTTATAACTATTGACTGTGATGTTATTCAAGCTGATGGAGGAACAAGAACAACTTCAATAACTGGTGGTTATGTTGCTCTTGCTCTTGCTATAAAAATTATTAAATGATGAAATTTTAGAAGAAAAATCCTTTAATAGCTAATGTTGCTGCTATAAGTGTTGGAAAAATAGATTCTGAATTGATGGTGAGACTTGAAAATATTCAGAAGATTCTGCTGCTGAAGTGGATATGAATGTCATTATGAATAAAAAAAGGTGAATTCATTGAAGTTCAAGGAACTGGTGAAGAAAGTACATTTACAAGAGCTGAATTAAATGGTCTTTTTAGACTTAGCTGAAACTTCTATAAAAAATTATAAACTTACAAGATAAGGTTATTGAACAAGAGAATTTAAAAATATTTCTTGCAACAGAAATAAACATAAAATAGAAGAAATATCTGATATTTTTCAGATATAGAAAATGTTGAAATTCTTTCAATAAAAGATGGTGTAGAAATTCCCGAAGTTATTGAAGATGGAACAACTTTTGAAGAAAATTCAAAAGAAAAAGCAGTAGAGATTGCAAAATTCTTGAATATGATTACTATTGCTGATGATTCTGGTCTTTGTGTTGATGCACTTTAATGGTGAACCTGGAGTATATTCAGCTAGATATAGTGGAACAGGTGATGATTTAAAAAATAATGAAAAACTTATTGAAAACCTAAAAGGTGTAGAAAATAGAAAGGCTAAATTCGTCTCTGTAATAACTTTAGCAAAACCCTAATGGAGAAACTTTCTCTTTTTGAAGGAGAAATTCTTGGTGAAATAATTGATAATCCTAGGAAATACTGGTTTTTGGTTATGATCCTCATTTCTATGTAGAGAATATCAAAAAGACTTTAGCTCAATTACCTGAACTTAAAAATAAAATTAGTCATAGAGCTAAAGCATTGGAAAAATTAAAGAAAAGAACTTAAAAATATCCTTTTATAGCAAGTGACTTTCAAATAATAATACTCTTTATATATTTTTGATTAAAAAAATAATTGACTTATGGATATATTTGTTATAAAATATGTAGAGAATAATTTATTTAGGGGTACTACTATGAAAAAATTTTTACTTGCTTTTTAATGTTAGTGGAGAGCTGTTTCAGCTGTTGCTGCAACTTCAAATCTGCTCCAAAAGCTCAATATCCTGATGGAACTTATAGAGGAGTTTATATTTCTGGTCAAGAAACTCAAGTTGAAGTTCAATTTAACTTAAAAATGATGTGATTACTGATGCAAAATATAGAACTTTATTCTATAAAAGGACATGACTGGTTAAAGAAGATGATTTTATTGCTAAAATGATGGATATATGAAACTTCTTGAAAGAATAACTAACAAAAATACAAGATGTTATGCCTACTATGTATAACTCTGAAGAAATCGAAAAAGGTGGAGCAACTGTAAGAGAAATGAAAGTTAGATCAGCTCTACAATATCGGGTTTAAATGTAGGATCACTTTTAAATTACCTAAAAAGAAGCTAAATAGATCTTAATAAAAGCTAATGATTTTCCTAAATAAAAATCCCTTTGTTATAGAGGATTTTTATTTTACTCATTGTAAAGAATATGTTATAATAAAATAAATTAAAAATCAGATTAAGGAATTATTTTATATTATTTTAGTTTACAAATCAATATTCCTAATTTATAATATTAAAATTTAGATGGAGGAACAGAATGACTAAGAAAAATAGTTATAGGTGTTATTGGTTCAGACTGTCATACAGTAGGGGATAAAATAATTCTAATAAATTAGAAGAAAGTGGCTTTGAGGTAGTAAATATTGGTGCTTTATCTCCTCAGATAGACTTTATAAATGCTGCTCTTGAAACAAATTCAGATGCAATAATTGTTTCTTCAATCTATGGCTATGGAGAATTGGATTGTCAAGGTATAAGAGAAAAATGTGATGAATATGGATTAAAAGATATACTTTTATATGTTGGTGGAAATATTGCTTCAAAGTAATGAAGATTAGGGAAAAACTGAAAAAGATTTAAAGACATGGGCTTTAATAGAATATACAAGCCAGAGGACTCAATAGAAGAAACTATAAGTGATCTCAAAAAGATTTTGCTCTTTAGAATTGTTTCATTTTAACTCAGATTTCTTTGAACAAAATAATTCGCTGCTGACCAACTCGCCTATAAATGTTCTCAAACATGTCGAGTTTACTCGGCTCATTCTAATAATTTTTCTTCAAAAATCTGGAATGTAACTCATATTTTAAAAGCTTTATAGTTCTATTATAATAAGGAAAGGTGTGAAAAATGAGTAGTCGTATTTATCTCAGTCATAGATTTTGGTAGTACATACACAAAAATTAACTGCAATAGATTTAGACAAGGAGAAATTATCTCCACAGCAAGAGCAATGACAACGGTTAAAAACTAATGTCTTTTAACTGGTTTTTAATATAGCATTTGAAGAATTAACAAAAGGACTTTAAAAGATAAAATTGAAAGACTATGAAATAGTAGTAGCTTGTTCCTCTGCTGCAGGAGGATTTAAAAATTATAGCTATAGGTTTAGTTCCTGAACTAACTACTGAGCTGCTAAAAAGCTGCTTTTAAGCTCAGGTGGAAGAGTTAGTAAAGACTTATGCTTTTTAGACTAAGTCCTGAAGATATGGAAGAGATATCTTCTCTTGACTACGATATTCTACTTTTAACAGGTGGAACTAATGGGTGGAAATAGAGAATATATCTTTAGATAATGCTAGAACTTTTAGCAGAAAATAATATTAAGAAACCTATTATAATTGCAGGGTAATGAAGAAGTTAAAGAAGAAGTAGAAAAATATTTAAATCTCATAATATTGAATACTACATAGCAGTGAAAAATGTTATGCCTGTTGTAAATAAAATCAATGTACTTCCATGTAAAGAAGTTATAAAGAAGTTTTTATGAATAATATAATCAAAGCTAAAGGTATGGAAAGTATACAAGAAAATTGTTGGTAATATAATAATGCCAACTCCTACTGCTGTTATGATGGCTGCTGAAATTTTTTCACAAGATGGTAATGATACTATTGTAACTGATATAGGTGGAGCAACAACAGATGTCACACTCTATTGGAGCAGGTCTGCAAAAAGCTAATAATATTCAATTAAAAAGCATGGAAGAGCCTTATTCAAAGAGAACTGTTGAAGAGGTGATTTAGAATGAGATATTTCAGCTCTTAGCTCTTTGTGAAAACCACTAGTCTAAATAAGATTAGAGAATATCTAGGTAGTAAAGATTCAAAATTAATATAAGAGAAAATTTTGAATTTGAGACATGAAAATCACAGATTTTTGTATGCTGAAACTGAAGATGATGATAATTTTTGATGAAATGAGTGGCTATGTTGTGCACTGAAATTGCTATAGACTGACATGTTGGTACCTTAGAATCTATTTTTCACCTATGAGACTCTTTTTGTTCAAGTGGAAAAGGATTTAACAGATGTAAAAATATGTACATTGGAACTGGTGGAATAATCAATAATAGTGAGATCCTAAAAATATTGAGTTATGCTTTATGATGAGAATAATCCTTTAGATTTAAAACCTAAATATCCTAAATTTTTAGTGGATAAAACTTATATTATGTCTGCTATGGGCTTACTTTTCTAGTGATTACCCTGACATGAGCATACAGAATAATGAAAAGTATCTTGTGGGAGATATGATGGAGGAATTTAAATGTCTATTACATTTAAAAGAAAATTGATAAAGAAGATTTTCTAGAGATGAGATTTTAGAAAACTATAAAAGTTTAGATGACTTTGATTTAGAGACTAGCATTTAGATTTCATGAGTCATTGCCATGACTATAAAAATTTTCAGAAAATGTTAGAAAAATCTATACAAGATAATAGAAATTGTAACATGAGGCATATAGTCAAAAGAAACTCTTTTAGAAATTTAATAAAAATTTAAATTCTCTCCACAGAGTTGGACAGGCGATTTTCATCTCGATTATAATAGATTCTCATACTAGAAAATCATTATGAAAATGCTGAAAGCAATATTAAATGATTCTATTAAAGTCTAATAAATCACTATGCTGAATGGTCTTCCAGCTAGACTACGGAACAAAACTATTAGAAAAATCATAAATGATGTGGAAGTTCCATTACAGATAAAACATAGCTCAGCTGATATCAAGATTACTAGCTAATTCTCTCCTCTACTAGGTGGTTTCTCGGCTTTTGATGGTGCAGAGGAATTAGTCATAATGTACCTTTTTAGTAAATCTGCATCATTAAACGATAGTGTAGAAAATTGGAAATCTGTTACGATAGACTTGTTGGACTTTATAGAAAAATGGAATAAAGATAAATAGAAATTTTTCTCACTTGGCTACACTTGTTCCACCAGCAATTTTCTAGATTCTATCCAGATTTTAGAAAGTCTACTTGCTGTTGAACAAGGGTACTCTAAGTATGAGTGTGTAGCTCAATATGGTAATATAACTCAAGATATTGCTTCTTTACTGGCTCTTCAAAGAGCAAATTCAATTCTATTTAGATAAGTTTTCTTTAGGACATTCCATATTTCAACTGTCTTTTTAATCAATGGATAGGTGGCTTCCCAGAAGATGAATTAAAAGCTTATTCTTTAATTTCTTGCATTCTGCTGCTATCTCTCTGTACTAAAAGGCTAATCAGATCTTTTATTAAAAATAGATGAGTACTCTAAAAATTCATTAGGATAATACTATGATTAATTCTTTAGTTTTAACTAAAGACTATTCTAGATATATGGAAATAGTCAAAATCTTTTACTAATTATGAAGAAGTAATTTTGAGAAAAGAACAAATAAAACAGCTCAGATAATAGAAAAAGAGTTTTTCTATACTGTAATGGAGATTTAAGAAAAGCAATTGCTGGAAAGCATTTGCAGATGGAATAATTGATATTCCTTTTGCTCCTTCAAAATATAATATGGAAAATGATGCCTGCAAGAGATAATGAGAGGTATGATAAAGAATATTTAGATATTGAAATCTACCTTTTCTACATCAATACAAGAATCTCATCATAGTAAAATTAAAGAAAGAGCTCTAAGCGAAAATAGAAAAATAGATTTCCAAATGACTATAGATGATATCTTTTGCTATGAGTCAAGGTAAATTAATAAATAAAAAGTCGATGAATAGATTTACATCACGACTTTTGTTTTAATTATCTATTTTTAACTATTAGAAGCTAACTTTCACTCCAGCCCAAAGCAGTTGGTTGCCATCTCAATTTTTGTAACTGACTCTCCTATCAACTGCCAGTTTCTATACTCTGCACCTGCACCTACAAATAATTTAACATTATCTGTTGCTTTATAACTTACATTTAAAGTTGGTAATAAGTACACTATATTCTCTTCTATTTGTTAATTTTTGCTACTTTCTTTGTAGAACCTGGTAATACTACTGTATCTCCATTTGAATATCTTTTATATTGATTAAATGAATAAGAATCATATCCTCCTTCAGCATCAAATATCAATTCAAACTTTATCATTTTATATATAGCTTGCACTGTATTCAAGAGTTGCATCTAAAAACCCTCTAAATTCTCCTTTTTAGTTTCTCCATCATTTCCTACTCTAAATGAGTCTTCTATATCTATCATAGCTAGAGTATACAGTAACTGTAGCTGAGAAACCAAGTAGTAATTTATAACTTGTTTCCAAATCTAGTTCATCTCTGTTTCTTGTAGTAGCATTATCTCGATGACCTTTCCATCTATATACATATCTTGGTCTAGAGCAAATTTAGTTACTTTAAAATAATCATTTGAAGGAAAATAATTAGCAAAATCAAAGCAACACTTGCTTCTGCATTTTTAGCTCTAAATCTCCTCCTGATTGATCGTATGATAATCTTGATTTAGCTTTAACTTTAGTATCTCCCAAAGTACCAAAAGTTATAAAATGTCTAACTCTTAAACTACTCAGACTATCTTTGAATTTTTGATTTTTGTTTTTCATCATCTCTTAAAAAGTATGATAGTTTCTTGTTCTTACATATAAAGTTTGTTTTTCAGTAAAGTTAATATTTGTTACAGCTTCTAGTCTTCCTGCATTTTGTAGGTGAAGTTGCCCAATCTCCATCTTTATCTTCTTTAGGTTTTATTTTCAACTTCTCCATACCAATTATATTTCAATGAAACTGATCCATTTGGTTTCCAAGCTGGAGTAACTTCTCTGTCTCTGTAAACTATAACTGGTTTTCAACATACTCAATTACTTTTTCTGGTTCTGGAGTAGGTGCTGGCATAACTTCTTTAGCCGAAGCTGGAGAACTAACTACTAATAATGATCCTAATAATAATGCTAATCTCTCTTCATAATAGGTCCCCCTTAAATTTATTTTATATATAATTATTGCTTCTTCCTTTACTTAAATTTATCCTATTATAACATATCAATTTTAATTACAAGTGTATTCTAACTGTACTCTTTTTAAAAACTTTTTATCGTATTTTAAACATAATAATTTAGCTAAAAAGTTATTTTTAAAATTTATTCAAATATGAGGATATTATCCTCATTTTTCTCAATTTTAATTTTATAATTCATCAGAAACTATAAAGTCTGCTTCTGTTGTTGCTTTTATATCTTCTAAAGAAGAATAAGGAGTGATTTCTTTTAAAAACTAATCCTTTATCTGTAACTTCAAAAACAGCTTTTTCTGTTATTATTAAGTCTACAACTCCAACAGCTGTTAGAGGTAATTTACATTCTTTTTAATATTTTTATTCCACCATTAGATGTATGTTCCATTGCAGCTATAACGTGTTTAGCTCAACAACTAGGTCCATAGCTCCACCCATTCCAGGAACTTTCTTTCAGGGATCATCCAGTTAGCAGAGATTTCCTTTTCATCAACTTCTAAGCTCCTAATACAGTTGCGTCAACGTGTCCACCTCTGATTATTCGAAAAAGACAAAGCTGAATCAGAAAACATACATCGCTCGCAGCAGTTATAAATCCTCCTCCTGCATTTTACTAAATAAGGATCACTCGCTACCTTTTTCTGGTGCTGGTCCTACACCTATACAACCATTTTCGCTTTGAAAAATAACATCCATATCTCCAACATAGTTAGCAACTAATGTAGGAAGACCTATACCCAAGTTTACAACATATCCATCATGAAATTCTTGAGCAACTCTTTTTGCTATAACTTCTCTTACTAAATTTTTATCCATTTCCATATTCCTTACACCTCCATTATTTGCTTTTCAACTATGTAGTCTACGAATATTTTTGATATATCTAAATGTTCAGGACTTAATGAACCAGCTGGTACAATTTCTAAAGCTTCAACTATAACAACATCAGCAGCTGTCGCCATCAATGGATTAAAGGTTTTTGTAGTTTTTTCACAGAATATATTCCTTGTTCATCAACTTTTTGAACCAAATAATACGCTACATCAGCTTTTTTATAGGTTTTTCTAGTAAATAGTCTTTTCCATCAACATTAACAATTGATTTTTCCTTCTTGAACTACAGTTCCAAGACCTGTTGAGATTAATACTCACTCTAATCCATAACCTGCTGCTCTAACTCTTTCTGCTAGAGTTCCTTGTGGAACTAATTCAACTTCCATTGTTCCATCATGCATTTTTACCAGTTTCTGGGTTTGTCCTATAGACTTGCTATTACTTTTTACTTGGTTATTAACTACTAGTCTTCCAACTCCTTTATCAACAAATCCTGTATCGTTACAAACTATTGTTAAATCTTTTTACACCTTTTTCTATAGAGCTGTAACTATATTTTTCTGCAGTCCCACAAGCTAAAAAATCCTCCAAAATGAACAGTCATTCCATCTTTAATGCTGAGATATTGCTTCTTCCATTGAAACTATCTCATAAATTTTCCTCCTTAATCTTAAGTATTTAACAAAGATAAAATTCTAACTTTACTCATAACTATATAATTAATATTCTAAACTTTATGTAAGTCTTATTTTTGTAATTAGAATAATAAGAAACCTGTACAAATAAATAGACCTGAAACTATTGTTACTATCAAGCAGTAACCCATTATATCTTTAGCCCCAAGACCTGCTATTCCTAATGCTGGTAAAGCCCAGAACGGTTGTATCATATTAGTCCAAGCATCTCCCCAAGCTATAGCCATAGCTGATTTTGCAGCAGATACTCCTATTGCTTTCGACCTGCAGGCATTACTATTGGAGCTTGAGACTGCCCATTGTCCTCCACCTGATGGTACAAAGAGTTTACTAATCCAGCACTAATAAATGAGAATACTGGGAATGTTTTTCTGTTGATATATTAACAAAGAAATTAGACATAAGTTTTGCAAGAGACATTCCATCTGCATCTGCTCCCTACCATTATTCCCATAATTCCTGCATAGAATGGGAGATTGTAATAATATTCCCCCTGCACCTTTTATTGCTTCTGCTAGTGCATTTAAGTATCTTCTTGGAGTTCCATGTAATAAAAATTCCTAAGAATAAGAATATAAAGTTTACTAGGTTAAGATTTAATGCAAAACCTTTAGTATATAAATATTGCCCTATATAAGCAAAACCCCATAATTGAAAGTAAAAATAGAAACTACTCTACTATTTTTCTATTCTTTCAGCTGGAGTCATTTTAGATTTATCTAAAAACTTCTTCCTTAGCTTCCACTAATAATTCTTGATTAACTTCAACAACTTCATCTTTACTTGGAAACATAGCAACGTTTAATAAAAGGCACTATTATTAATAAACCAACAACTATGAATATATTCATTGGTGAAAACATTGTTTGACTTGTTGGAATAGCTGCTGTAACAGCTCCTGCTGTTTGTTGAGCTAAACTTTCTGGATTTCCACTTGCAAGTTGTAGTGGAATAGAACCCTGAAAGTCCCCATGCCATACTAAGAATCCAGTATATGCTGAAGCTATAAGAAGTCTATAATCCACACCTTTAACTTTTTGCAATTTCTTTTTGCAAATAAAGCCCCTATAACTAAACCAAATCCCTCAGTTTAAAACACAGGCTATACCTGATACCAATGATATGATAAGTATTGCTTGTTTTGGGCCTTTTTATTCCTGAAGCAAATGTTTCTAACATCTTTTTAAATAATCTTGAACTACTAAAGCATGTCCTGTTACTAGAACTAATGCCATTTGCATTGAAAAATGCTAGTAGTGACCAAAATCCATCTACCCAATATCCAATCACTCCCATAAAAAGAAGCCTTAGTAAAAAAATTAATGCTCCTCCAAAAACTAAAAATGTTAATAATGCACAGAAGATAAATGGATCTGGTAGCCATCTTTTCCATAACACGTACACACATTGAAGTAAATCTTTTTAAAAGATTCCTTTTCTTTTACACTTTCCATAAATTTCCCCTTTTTATAAAAATTGAGTTTCAAATTCTCTTTATATATTTTTAACTTGTTTATTACTTTTATGTCAACTATAAAGCTTACTTTTTGGTACAATATTTTTAATAAATGAAATATATGTTTTTAAAATATAACTTAATTTATTATTAAAAATATATACTACACCGTGAGATAACTCACGGTTTTTAAATTATATTTAATTTTTGACTTAACCTCTACCTAAACTAGATTAGAAAGTAACTTTCATACCAGCCCAAGCAGTTGGTTGCCATCTCCATCTCTTAACTTCAGATTCGTTAGTAACTCTATTTCTGTAGTCAGCTCCTGCTGCAGCATATAGTTTTACGAAATCTGTTGGTTTGTAAGAAACTCTTAAAGTTGGTTCTAAGTATAATTCATAGTCTCTTCTATCTCTTGAGTATCATCTGTATCTACTGATCCAGTTCCACCCATTCTTCTATATTGGTGCATATTGTAGTGTCATATCCACCTTCAGCATTGAATCCTACTTCTACTGCTCCTGCTTTGTATAATGGAGTGTAGTTAGCAAGAACAGCTGTTAATTCTCCAGTCCATTCAGCTTTCTTTAATCCATCAGCAGTTTCGAATTTTTCTCTATATCTGTTGTATGCTAAATCATATTCTAAGTTTAAAGTAAAGTTTAATGGTAATGTGAAATCAGATTCAAATGCTAAATGATATTCATTGTGAACTGAAGGAGATCCTTCTTCACCATTTCCGTGTCCTGACCATACATATTTGTATCAGGTCTTAATCCTAATTTATCAACTTTAAAGAAGTTGTTTGAGTAAATGTAATCAGAAAAATCGAAGAATACTGATGCTCCTGCTGATTTTTTCCATCTCCAGCTTTTTGTTTGAATTCTAATCTAGAAGTTGCATTAACTTTAGATGAACCTAATTTTTTCCAAAGTTATGAAATGTCTAACTCTTACTTCGTCACTTGCTCCTACTGATTTTTGGTTATTTGCATCTGTATCATTTTAAAGTATGATAATTTCTTGTTCTTACTTCTAATGATTGTTTTTCAGTGAAGTTTACTTTTAGTTTCAGTTTGTAATCTTCCAGCATTTACTTTATCAGTTGCCCAGTTTCCATCTGTGTCTTTTTTGGAGTTTTTCCTTCAACTTCTCCATACCATCTGTATTGTACATCTACTGATCCGTTTGGTCTCCAAGCTGGAGTAACTTCTCTGTCTCTGTAAACGATAACAGGTTTTTCAACATATTCAATTACTTTTTCTGGAGCTGGAGCAGGTGCAGGCATAACTTCTTTAGCTGATGCTACTGAGTCCAACTACTAATAATGAACCTAATACTAATGCTAATTTTTCATGGTTTTTCCCCTTAAATTTAATTTTTGTTTTTATTTTAACTTTAATCCGTCTATAATCCCGTATAGACATCTCCCATTAAAGTTAGTATACTACATTTTTTAAAATTTGTAAACTATTTTTAAACTTAAACGAGGTCTTTTTATAGTCTAATATTGCCTATTTTAATGCTATTTATTTTTCAATCTTACAGCTGGTTCTGATGGTAATTTAAATAATGGTATTAAATCTATCTAAACCAGTTAAAGTTAAAATTAAGATACTAAACTACTGCTATCATAGCTATAAAGTTATATTTAATAATGTCTATTGCTACGAATTCATGTAGAGGATAAACTACTGTAGCTATACCCATATAGAATGCTATATAAACATGCCAAGGAATAAGTTGAGATCCAAATACACCCATAGCGTCGCTGAATGTCGCATTTCTTAATCTCAATGTATACATATCTTCTTCTGAGACCTTCAACGTTTTCTTCAACCATTTCTCTGATTATTGGTCCTATAGTAACTATTTGAGCCATTTCATCTGCAAGAGTTGCGTTTCCAAATACGCATAGAAGTCCATTGTAGAACATTAATTGTCTTACGCTTCCAGAAATCTTAGATAATAATTTTTGAAACAGGTTCAAAAGCATTCATACTCTTCATGATACCACCGAAAGCGGCAACCCACATCATCATTACTATAACCCAGCTACCAGCTGAAGCAAATCCACCCATCATCATATTTAGGTAATCCATAGTACTTGTAACTGTTCCTGCCATCATTCCAAATGCATAAGCAGAGAATAATCCAGCGAATAAACAAATAAATGTTTGTGTTCCCATAAATGCTAAAACTAAAACTATTATTAATGGAACAGCCATATAAAGGAACTCCATTTTTAACTTGTTCTAGTAATTTAACAGCAGCTTCTCTCTTTTCAGCAAGTGCTGTCCATACATCTGCAGGGATACTGTTGATAGCTTCTACAGGATCTCCAACTGTTGAAGGTAATCCCATTGTGAAACCTGCTACAGCAAATAAGATTATTCCTGATAATAGAACTAGTGCTGACCATACACCTTGGTGTCTAATTCTTCTGATAACTTCAACTCTTTGGATACCAGAACTTACTATTGTAGTATCTGAAATAAGTCCTATATTATCTCCAAAACAAGCCCCTCCTGCTATAGCTGCAGTTGTCAATAATAAGTTTCCACCAACTATGTGATTCAACCACAAGAAGATAGGTGCACAAGCTGCGAATGTTCCCCAACTTGTTCCAGTTGCTATTGATAGTATAGATGTTACTATAGCTCCAACAACTGCAACTGTCTTAGCTGTGATTCCAACTTTTAGTGCAATTAATATAAGAGACGCTCCAACACCTGTTGACATAAATGCTTCTGCCATCGCATAAGCTGCCATTAGGATAAACAATGCAACTTGAATTTCTTTTTACATTGTCTATTGCATGATCAATAACTGTTGAGAATTTTTTGTTTTAGAACAAATCATAGCAATAATACAGGCATAGATAGTTGCAATTGGTGCAGCAAGAAGTGCATCAAAACCCTTCATCATAAGTGCCGCTAACACAATTACCGGACTTAACTTTTAAAAATGCTTTCATACCAAAACCTCCATAATATAAATTTTTTTATGTTTTAAAAATGAAAAATTAAAAACTTTACTACTTTTATATCTATTTTTTTGATAGCATACTTAACATATAAAAAAATCTTAAGTGTTTTTATTTTTTTGTTTTGTGATACGTTAAATATACCATTTTTTTATTAAAATTTGTCTATAAAAATTACATATATTTCTATATATATAATCAATATTCAAGTTATATAATTTTAATGATTATTTTTTTAGTATTCATTCCTCTTTGAACCATTTCTTTTTAAAACAAATGTTGCAACATCATCTGCATATTTTCCTGGTCCAAATCCAGCATCATAACCTAATTCTTTAGCTAAGATCGTTAGTGATTCTAGCTCCTCCTGCTATTAAGATTATTTTTGTCTCTTAGTCCTTCAGCTTCTAATAATTCAACTAGGTTAGTTAAGTTTTTCTATATGAACATCTTTTTTTGAGTTACAGTTTGAGAAACTAATAAGGCATCAGCTTTTTAATTCTATAGCCTTTTTAATAAATTCTTCATTAGGAACTTGGCTTCCAAGGTTGTAGCTCTTACACCTTTATATCTTTCAAGTCCATAGTGTCCTGCATATCCTTTCATGTTCATGATAGCATCTATTCCAACTGTATGAGCATCTGTTCCTGTACTTGCTCCTACCATTACAACTTCTCTTCAAAGTTTTTCTTCTATATTTTTCACATTCATGCATATCCATAGTATCTATTTCTAATGCTTGAACTTTTTATAGCTGTGTAGTCTACATTGTAAGAAGTTGCTCCATATACTACATAGAATGAGAATTCTTTATCTAGTGCTTCTGAAAAAGCTACTGCTGGGTTAACAAAGCCCATTTTTCTTGCAAGTTCCAATGCAGCTTCTACCCCTTTTTTTCATTACAAGGAACTGGTAAAGTAAAACTCATTTGAACCTTACCATCGTTCATTGTATCTCCATAAGGTCTAAGTTTTGTTAAATCTAATGTTGTATCAAAATCTCTTTTTTCTGTTGAATATAATCCTGAACTCATTATCTATCCCCTCCTAACATTAAAGGAATGAAAGGATTGAAATATGTACTATCCTTTTCAAAAACTCCTGCAAGACCTTTTCCACCATCTATAGGTCTTCTAACTCCACCGAATACACCCTTTTTCTATTGTCTTAAAAGATACCCATTGTTTCTATTGTTTTTTTAACAATTCAGCAGCTTTTAGCAAGAACTTCTTGAGCTCTTGTATTCATTATTCCACCTTTTTTTGAATTCTATATCATTTCCAAAATCTTTTTAAGTTATTGAAAATGTATTTTTGCATTTTCTATTGATAATGCTCTGTCAGACATAAAAGGTGTATGAATTGCTTCTGTAAGCATTCCTAATAAGTGTACTTTTTGTCCTGTTGTTATAGTAACAATGTTAAATAATGCATCTTGTATATGTCCTTTAAATATATTTCCTGTCATAAACTTTGTAGGAGGCATATATTTTTAAAAGGAGCTTTAGGAAGATTTCTCTAGCCATTTGAGCTTGAGCAAGTTCTAATAAGAATCCATTTTCTGTTCCTGGTTCCATTTCAAAAAGCATGTCCAAGTCCCATTTGTTCTTCAGGTAATCCTGCAACTAGAGCAAATTGTTCGTTGATAAATTGAGAAGCTAAAACTGTATGAGCTTCTTCTACAGCATCAGCTGTTGTTAAGTAGTTATCTTCTCCAGTGTTTATTATAACTCCAGCATAACCATTTATAATTCTTGAGAAGAATTGGTCAACCAATGTTCTCTTCATGTTTATATCTCTGAATAGTATTCCATATAGAGCGTCGTTAAGCATCATATCTAGTCTTTCTAATGCTCCCATTGCAGCTATTTCTGGCATACAAAGTCCTGAACAATAGTTACATAATCTGATATATCTACCTAATTCAACTCCAACATCATCAAGAGCTTTTCTCATTATTCTGAAGTTTTCTTGAGTAGCCATTGTTCCTCCGAAACCTTCTGTTGTTGCTCCATAAGGTACGAAGTCAAGTAGAGATTGTCCTGTTGTTCTGATAACTGCAACAACGTCTGCTCCTTGTCTTGCTGCTGCAACTGCTTGAGTAACATCTTCATAGATATTTCCTGTTGCAACTATAACATAAAGGTAAGGTCCTTTTTTATCTCCACCAAATTGTTCTAAGTAGTTTTCTCTTGCTTGTCTATTAGCTTTTATTCTATCAACTGTTGCATGAGTTATATCTTTTAAAAGCTAATTTTATATCAAAAGTCATCATGCCATTGCATTTTTGTAATATCTAATTCTTTTTTTAGCAGTTTTTTTCTGCTATTTCTTGAGGTTGAAGCTTAGTTTCTATCATTGCATTTCCAATGTATTTTGCAACCCCTAAAAGTTATATTTCCATTATCTTTTATATAGTCTACAACTACATTTGGTAATGGAACTCCAAATTCATCAACACCATCTATTCCTAACAATCTACAGATTGTTCTTTCAACTGTAACCGTACTGTGAGCATCTATGAAAACTTGTGCATCAGCTGCTATTTTTCTTTGCAGATTCACGAGCTTCTTTAACAAGCCCCCAATCTAGATCCAATTTTTCCCATTTTATTCCTCCATTTCATATTCTTTATATATCATTTCAGAAATTTCATCATCTAAGCCTATTAGCTTTTGCTATATTCAAAAGCATCTTTTTGGCACTTCTGTATCCGTACTTTCCTCTAAAGTAAAATCCATATTATCTTGAATAGTTTCCAAAGAATTATTAACCTGTAATTTAGTTTTTAATTTCTCAAAATCTAAATTCTTTAAACCTACAACTTGATAGTGTTTCATATTATTTTCAACAACAGAATCAAAGTGTGTAGTTATTATTGATATACTTGATTTATCATTTAGATATTTCGCTAAAAGCTTTTTACGAACTTTTGCCCCTCTTTTGGATTTGTTCCTCTTGCGAACTCATCGAAAACTATAAGTCCTGTACCATTTTTTTCACATAAGAATTTATTTCTTTTAATTTTATTATTTCTGCTCCAAATGTACTAAGCCCTTTTTGAAATATCTTGCATATCATCAGAGACAAAAGAATATGAAGTCTAAAAGAGGTATACTTGCATATTTAGCAAATACGAAGAAGCCCATTTGGAAAAAGTAATACATTTTCTGCTATTGTCTTCAGAGCTACACTTTTTCCTCCCATATTAGCTCCTGTTATCATAGTAGTTCCTACATTTAAGTTTATACTGATAGGAGTGTATTTCTTATTTTTAGCTTCTAATAACTCTTTTACTTCTAAATTTATAGCATCTTCTAAGATTATTTCTTTCTTTTTTTAGATACTTCTGGTCTTATACCATTATATTCTTTAGCAAATTTTACTTTTGCTATTATAAAATCAAGATTTGATATTTTTTTCAACATTAGTTAGAAAATCTTCTGCATAAGATTTTTATAGCCTTAGTTAAATTTCTTCTGATCTTAAATTCTTCTTTTTCTTCATCAACTAATATAGATAGTCTTTCGTCTTTTTAATCTTTTTTTACTATTTCATAATCTGTTTCATTGAACAGTCTATTTTTCAACTTCTTTTTTTCTGTCTACGTATTTCTTTTTAAAATTACAGAATAAGCTTCATAAATATAAAAAAAGTAGCTATTTTTCTCATCATTGGGATCTAATATTTTTAAATAGCTCATTCATATCTTTTTAGTACAAAATTAGAAAAAGACTTCTTTGTTCTTTAACAAATAAGAATTCAAATCGACCATAGCCATAAGTTGTGCCTTTATCTCAAATATATCTACTGTGTCTAAAAATTATTCCTGCTTCTGCATTCTCAACGAGCTTTTTTTAATGTCTTTAAATCTATGCAAAACTATTTCTATTTCCATTTCTTCTTTTTTTATTTTTCTGAAATGAAATCATAAATCTTTTGCATTCTTTCAAATTCTTCTTCTAATTTTTCTTCTTCACCTACTAAAAAAATTTTTCTAGATTATTCAATTTATTTTTTTACCATAAGCTGAAAAAAAACATCAACTCTTGCTAATAAATCTTTAAAATTTAATCTATTTAAACTATTCTCATCAATAAATTTCATATCAATCAATCTCCTAGAACATTAATCACTGGTACAGAAACTTCATTCTGTAGTCTACTTTTTAAATTCTTCTTTATTAAAATCAACACCCAATGGTGAGTGTGGATTTATAGTTACAAAGAGTAAATTTATTTTTATTTAAGACTTGAAACTCCATACCACTTAACTTAGCTTTATCTAACAAGGAACTACTTAAGAAAAACTTTGTTCCATCTTCAGCAAGAAGAGTTATTTTTCTCATAACTTCCTCTATTATTTATAAATGCTTCTATTATCTTGGGAGTTATTGCTCCTCTTATATAGAAGTACTCTAAGTCCTTTTTTTCAAATATTCCTTTCAAGATATTTGATAAATCTATTGAGTTATCCACTTCTAAAAATTGCTACTTCTCCATTTTTTTATAAAATAGAACAGCTTTCTTATCTCTAAGCTCTTCTACTTTATCCTTTATATTTTTTCTGCTTCATCTAATTTTAAAAAAATAAACAGTTTTTCTTTGTTTCTTCAACCACTTTTAGCATATCTAAAGATAATGCTGCTCCAGTTGATAAAATTGTTGCCTCACTCACATCACTTATAGCTGTGCTCTTTCTTCCTAAAAGCTCCGTCTACGATAGAAATTTCACTACCAAATTTCTCCATAAGTTCAACTACAATTTTCACTTGTTTATTATATGAAGGTCCCGCTATGTCAACATAGCCATCTGATAGGGCTCTAACTATAACTATACTCCCCATAGGAGTGGTGAAGTCAGTTACATAAAAGGATTTCTTTTGTAATATCACATTTTGCTAAACAGTTCCTTCCTGTTGCAATAATACTACCTCTTCTAACATATATTCTAGGTTTATCAGTATTAGTTACAACATCTATGTCTTCACCATCTCTCCCTATGGAAGTTAAGCCTAATTTTTTATTTGTTCCAATGTCAGCTATAAGTTTATTTAAAAGCGTAGTTTTCCCTACATTCTTTTCCATACCTATTATAGATATTCTTTTTGTACTTTTTCTATAAACTTATACGTGTCTAACATTTCTTATTTTTTCCTTCAGCTTCTGCTCTCTTTCTGTTTCTTTCATGTCTTGCTAAGTGGCTAGGTTCTAGAGACATTTTTAATCCTTCATCTAGCATATATACTCCACTGATTTCATACATTTTTTCGAATTTTTCTTCGTCATAGCAAAGTTCGTGTGTATAATTTTCAGGTTCAGTATAAGTTGTTATAACTCCTTCGAAGTTTCTTAATACTACTCTATGAGGAGATTGAGAAATTACATATTGAGGCATTACTGGGTTTTTCCTCCTCCACCAGGTGCGTCAACAACGAATGTTGGTACTGCATATCCTGATGTATGTCCTCTTAATCCTTCTATGATTTCTATACCTTTAGAAACTGGTGTTCTGAAGTGTTCAAGTCCCATAGATAAGTCACATTGATAGATGTAGTAAGGTCTTACTCTCATCATTACTAGGTCATGAACTAGTCTCTTCATTACAGGTACACTGTCATTGATTCCTCTTAATAATACTGTTTGGTTTCCTAAAGGAACTCCTGCATTTGCTAACATTTCACAAGCTTTTTTAGCTTCTGGAGTTACTTCTTGAGGGTGGTTAAAGTGAGTATTTAACCAGATTGGGTGATATTTCTTTAACATATCACATAATTCAGGAGTAATTCTTTGAGGTAAAAACAACTGGTGTTCTACTTCCTATTCTGATTATTTCAACATGAGGTATTTCTCTTAATTTTTTTGATGATGCTTTCTAATTTTTTTATCTGAAACTAGAAGAGCGTCTCCTCCAGATAGTAATACGTCTCTTACTTGTGGAGTTTTTGCAATGTATTCTATTGCTTTGTCAATTCTATCCATAGGCATAGCATCATCACTAGAACCAGCGAATCTTCTACGAGTACAGTGTCTGCAATACATAGAGCACATGTCTGTGATTAGAAGTAAAACTCTATCAGGATATCTGTGAGTTAATCCTGGTACTGGAGAGTCTTCGTCTTCATGTAATGGGTCTAACAAGTCAGCATCAGCTTGATGTATTTCTTGTATAGTAGGGATAGCTTGCTTTTCTAATTGGACATCTGTCACTGTTCATATCTATTAAAGAAAAAAATAGTATGGAGTGATTGCCATTCTTAAAGTTTCAAGAGTTCTTACAACTCCTTCTTCTTCTTCAGCACTTAATTGCAACATATTTCTTTAAGTCATCAATTTTTTTCTATTCTATTTTTTTACTTGCCATGTCCAGTCGTTCCATTCTTCATCTGTTACATTTTGGGAAAAAAATTTCTTTCTAGTGTTAACTGTATTCATAATATCATCTCCTTATAACCTTATAATAATCTTTTACTTAATTACATTTTATTTTCTACTTTACCACTAATACTTTAATGAAAATATTTATATTCTAATATTTAAATTTTTCTTAAACTACTGCGACGTCCATTATTGTTGAGAGAGCCTTTGTGGAGCTCTCGAAATAATAATAACTTGCAAAGATAGTTTAGATACTACCTTTTCTTATAGATATAATTCATTAAATATTTCTCTTAATGCTGCACTTTCTCTTAATTCTTCTAAAGTTATTGCAGCATGGTCAACTGTATATCCATTTCCAACTATCATAGTTATGTCTTTTCCTACTCCTTCTGCTCCTAATGCAGCTTTTGTAAATGCAGTTGCCATTGAGAAGAAGTAAGCTATACCAAATTCTTTTACAGGTAAAATTGTTGACATTTCTGTATTAGCTACGTTTACACAGTTTATTGCAACATCTACTTCATTTCCATCATTTAGCTGCAAGAACTGCATGTAGAACATCCATAGGTTTAGTAGCATCTGCTATAACTATTCTTACTTTGTCACTAACTCTTTTTAATAATTCTTTTTCTTTTTTTCATTTCTTACAACACCTATAACTCTTCCAGTAGGTCCTACTCTTTTTACTGCTTCATAAGCACAAAGCATTCCAGATTTTCCTGCTGAACCTAAGATAGCAACTGATTGACAAGGTTTAACAAGTTTTTGCTACTTGTGCAGGTGCTCCTGCTACGTCAAGTGCTGCTAGAGCTAGAGTTTCTGACATATCTGTTGGTAATACTGCATAGATTCCACTTTCAAATAGAACTGCTTTTACCTTTTTATTTCAACTCTGTCTATGTCAGGTTTGATATCTATTATTTCATCTATTCTTAATGGAGTTAATGAAAGTGAAACAAGAGTAGCTATTTTATCTCCAACTTTTTAAATCAGTTTTTCCAACTAAGTCATCACCGATTTTTTTCAACTGTTCCTATTAACATACCTCCAGAACCAGTTACAGGATTTTTGCATTTTACCTTTTTCTGCAACTATTTCTTTAATTTTAGCTTTTTATTTTTTTCTACATCATGTCCTGCTTCTTCTTCTATTTGAGTGAAAGATGCAGAGTCTATGTTAAGTGCTATAACATCTATTAAAATTTCATTTGAGAATATTTCCATATCATTTGATATTTTTTTCGCTGGTTGAGGTAAAACTCCTGCTGGTTCTATAACTCTGTGTGTTCCATATTTACAACCTTTTTTTCATATTGATCATCCTCCATTATTTTAAACTTAATATTTGTCTTGCTTCATCAGGTGTTGCAATTTCTCTACCTAGCTCCTTTGCTAGTCTTACAACTCTTTCAACAAGCTCTCCATTTGATTTTGCTAAGACACCTTTGTCTATATATACATTATCTTCAAATCCAACTCTTACGTGTCCTCCCATAACTATTGCTAGAGCAGCCATTTGGAATTGATGTCTTCCCTACTCCTGCAACTGTCCAAGTAGAACCTTCAGGGAATACTTTCAACCATAAACACTAAGTCTCTTGCTGAAGCTGACATTTGTACTCCTAATACAAAGTCAAAGTGCATAGGTTTTTTGTATAAATCCTTGTTTTTGGAATCTTATAGCGTAGTCAACCATACCTTTATCGAAAACTTCTATTTCTGGTTTTAACTCCTCTTTCTATAAGAATTTTTCCAAAAGTTTTTTTAATTGTATTTTTCTGTATTTACGAATACTTCATCTCCACCGAAGTTACAAGTTCCACAATCAAGTGTTGCCATTTCTGGATGTAACTCAGTAGGTTGTAATCTTTCTAAGTCAGACATTCCAACTGCTCCACCAGTAGATGGTTGAATGATTACATCTGGGCATTTTTTTCTCTTATAGCTTCCATACATTTTTCTGAATCTTTCTTTATCTTGTGTTGGAGTTCCATCATCTTCTCTAACATGTAAATGTATTATACTTGCTCCCTGCTTTATATGCTGATTCAGCTTCTCTTGCAATTTCTTCTACTGTATAAGGAATTGCTGGATTATTTTCTTTTTGTTACTTCAGCTCCACAAATAGCTGCAGTTATAATTAACTTTTTCCATCTCTTAGCCTCCTCAACTAAAAATTTATTTTTCCACGTTGTTTATCTTTTGGTGTTACACAAGTTCCAGTTGCTCTACATACAACTATTGGCTCTGCTAAAACATCAGCTGCTGAATCAGAAAGATCTGGTCTAGGAACTATTACTTTTTCTAGCTTCAAATTTCATTTTTCTTGAGCTATTTCCTACATTTACAATTTTCACCTTCAGCTTCGATATAGTCTCCTGCAAAACTGGAGCCATAAATTCAACGCTATCATAAGCTTTGAATAATCCTTCATCTCCATCTAATTGGATTAAAAAGCTCAGTTGCCACATCTCCAAATAATTGTAACATTCTAGCTCCGTCAACTAAGTTTCCTCCGTAATGAGCATCATGAGAACTCATTCTTAATCTGATTAAAAGATTTCATACCTATTCTCCTCCTTATAATTGTTTTCTATCAACCTTAATAAAAAATAGAGATATACTGCTTGCCCTAGTCTTATTCAATATGAATTAAAGAAAAACTATAAATAGCTCTCCATATCCAAAAGAATATGACAGTCAATGCTTGTTGACATTGACCAAGAAACCTAGTCATAAGCTACTAAATTTCTTTCAGCAACTATGCTCATTGTATGAAGCATCGGTGGCTTATACCTTAACATCTTCATACTACCTCTCATATATGCACCTCTATTTTTTATCATTTTATTCAATTTTTAATCTTTTTATCTATCTAGGCACTTCAAATTTATACCTGGTCTATGCCTTTTATTATAACCAAAAAGAGTTTGTCAATAATATTTTTTATAATTCGTATTATCTTTTTAAAAATATGTTTTTTTATTGTCTGTATATAAAACAGTGAAATTTTATTTTTATTTTTATTATTTAGTTTTTTAGTAAAGGAATTATAAAGTCTCATTTTTCTTAGATTTATCTAAGAAAACAATATAATAATATTTTCCTCATATATGTAATAAATGAAATTTTTCATAAAAAGTGCAAGTTCCTTGTTGAAAAATTGCACTAAAAATTTTTACATTGTCAAAAATATTTTTACATTTTTAAAAATCTTTATACTTATTATATGATAATCTTCTAAAAAGATTATAGAATAATTGCGTCAAAATTAAACCTATCACTATTGCTACTAATCCTCCAAAATTAACAACAAGTTTATCTATTGTGTCACCTAATATATAGTCTACAATTTGATTTATAATAACCATCAAAACTATAAACATAAGTAAATAATTTTTTATAATATTTATCTCTATACCAAATGAGTAATATGAAACTTAAAGGAATTAAAATATAGATTAAACTTACATACCATATTGGTTTTTATATTGAAACCTAAAAGTAATTTATATGTTGAAAATTTATAGTAGTACTTGTATAGAAAAGTAAAATAGATATCTATTCAAAACAGTACTAAGCAACATTATCCATATAATGAAAGTTTTATTGAAAAACCTTCCATCTTGGTTGAGAATTTGAATTTAATATTTTCATAAAAAGTCATAGCTACAATTATGTAGATACTCACTTTTTATTCTTACAGGGAATAATATCTGTTATTCTTATCTCATTTCTGTCCACTACTTCTTCTAAAGAGTTTTTCATTTTGTTTAAATCTTTCTACAGTATGTTCTAAAAAGCTTCTGTACTTGAATATATACGACTGTTATTGAAATTAAGTTTTTCTTTTTACTACTTCTTCTACTTCTTTTAAATCTAAATTTTTATATTTTCAATCCTTCTTGTTTTTACTATATGATAGTACATTTTCACCCTCACTTTCAAAAATTTTTTCAAATTTCTTCTTATTTGAATTTTACCAAAACTATCATCAATATTCAAGAAAAAAAGGAGACTAAAATTTTAGTCTCCTTTCAAACTTATAGGTTTTATTAGAATATTACTCTAAGTCCCTACTCCACCTCTTACATTTTCACCTTTAGTATCATAACCTACATTAGCTGTTACTCCTACTCTTTGGTTATCCCATCCGATATTAAGGTCTGTTTTTACATTTCCTCTTCTATCTTCTTTTTCTCCTCTTAAGTCATACCAATCAGCTGTTGTATAAGCAACTCTTGCTTTATTATTAGCATTTGCCACTTTTTCCTAGCTCATTTTCATAAGCTACTCCAACTGATACTTTTAAGTTATTGTTTCCAAATGAATATTTATAAGCTAAGTCTGCTCCTACTTCTGGTCTTATTGAGAAGTAATCATTAGCCTTTACTTTCAAGTCTCATTTCTCCTGATTTTTCTCTTATTTTACTGAATCTTCCGTATTCTAGGTTAAGTCCAGCATGTGGAATAAATGAGAATCCTTCACTTAATCTGAAAGATTTACTTATTTCGTTTTTAACTCCTAGTCCATAAGTATAATATCTTGATTTTTGCACCAAATATGTCATCTACAACTAAGAATCTTCTGTTCATTTTTATTGTATCCTACAAATATATCTCCTGATATTGTCCAATTCAAGCTATTATTTTTCATCAAATGGTACTGACTTGAACATTCCAATTTTTCCTTGTAGTTGTTCTTCTTTTTGAGTTTCCTAAATCTTTAAACTTCAATTTATTTTCTACTACTCCAGCATACCAACCTACAGATTCTCCTAGTCTAACTGTTTCGTCTTCATGAACATAAGCTACTCCATAAGCATGGTTCTTGTAATCTTCTACACCTGCAGTATCTGTATTATATTCTCCTCTAGCTCCAAATGTTTTAATTTTATTTGAATCTTTTTGTTGGGTTAGACCAACTTCCTTTTTAAGTAATCAAATTCTCTATCAAGAATATTTCCTGTTGCTTGTATTCTTTTGTTGAACATTAGAATATTGATGTCCTTTCATTTGGTCTACTGCTTGAGCAAATAGTGCAGCTTCTCCTTTTCCTATTCCATTTAATTTATCAAATAAAGCTTTTTTCTCTAGTTCCTAATCCTTCACACCATATCTTTTGTTCTAAACCAGCTAAGAAATTACCAGTATTTTTATCTTTAGTAAAAGCTGTATATGGTATTTTTAGATAAGTATAAAAGCTTTCAATGTATCATCAGTATTTTTGAGTAGCTGTTGCTATCCAAGTTAAGCTACCTGATGTAAATGAGAATTTCATTGAAGTTCCACCACTTAATGAAGTAATTACATCATTATATGGTTTTTAATATATTTTGCCCTACTTCTATATCTTTTTCATTTGTATACTTACTTGCTTCTGTACCAAATATTAAATCTACTTTTTGTAATCCTGTTAATAAATTCAATCCTTGGATAGGGTTAGTATAGTTTACTCCTGATGTATCTACATACATTCCTATAGATGAAGCTTGACCTAAAGAAGGTGTTGCTAAATCTGTAGCACTTAAGTCTAATGATGTTGTTCCTACATTTACACTTAAAGGTTGAGGTGTTGCAGTAACTGTATCAACAGCTATAGGAGTTACTTGTGAACCATCTCTATAAATTGTCGCTGTACCATCTCCAGGAGCAACTATATATATACCAGCTACAGTTTTTCCTGTTGCAGATTGTTTCTTTTACTTCTATTTTTCCATTTAAAACTCCAGTTCCTCCTCCAGGTATTTGATCATCATAATTTGCTGCTTGAGTTCCTTTATTTATAAATACACCTGTTAAGTTTGAACCATCAACTATGATTTATTGTTCCATAGTTTTTGATTATTGCTCCATTAGATGCAACCACACCTACTATTCCATCATTTCGATGGATTAGGAACAGTTGTTATTGTTCCATAGTTATATCCAATAGCGTTATTATCTAGGTACATTCCTGTTGTCTTTTTACCACTTAATTCAATAGTTCCTCTGTTTGTTGCAGTTGAACCTGAACCTGTAGCAAACATACCTATTCCATTGTCTTTTTCAACTTTTATAGTACCATAGTTTACAATGTTTCCTGTACTTACTAATGTTCCTGCATCATTTACATATCCTGCAGCCATACCTATTCCATATAGTTTATTAACCACATCTGATGCACTGACTGTTATTGTTGGACTTACTGTAGCTGAACCGTTTGTTAAAGTTCCTCCACCTATACTGTACATTCCAACGTTTCCTACACCTGTTCCAAAATTCATATTAGCTAGGTTAGTTGCTGTACCTGCTGCATAGATTCCATAGTTTTTACTTCCAGTTGCAGTTAAAGCTGTTTTTATTTTTCTATATTTCCTGTTGTATCATTAGAATAGATGAATGTTGCATCATTTCCTAATGTAACTCCATTAGTATTATCTGTTTTCAAAGTAGTTCCAGTTCCTCTAACAACAAAAGCAAATGAAGTATCTCCTACTTCTATATCTCCCTTACTTGAGATATTTTGATTTTTTTACCAGTTGCAAAATACTCCTACAGATTCTTTTTGCACCAACTTTTAATTTAGATCCATTTGCTAAATCAATTGTTGCTACTGCAGGTGTTGAAGTGTATTCAGCATCTGAGAAAAATTCCCTACTGATGCATCTCCCAATTCAATTTTTTCCTGTTCCTGTAAGACTTACTGTTTTACCATAGATACCATAAGTATTATTTCCTCCTATAATATCTTTTATTATTATAGATTACATTTGTATTTTCATCATCTGTATACATACCAATATTAGGCTTATCTGCAGAGTTGAGCTAACTAAATTTATTGTTCAGAGTTTTCTATTTTAGAATGAATAGTTTTCCACTATTTGTTACTGGATTCTAGAAATGAATAAGGCTTATGCAAAACATTCCTGTTCCTGCTTGTCCATTTACATTTATTGTTCCATTGTTAGTCTATAGTTGCTCCTTCTCCTGACATTCCTACTGCCTTTGAATACCTGTTGTTGTTATCACTCCTGTTGTATCATTTAGTGCAACAGCATTTGCATCTTGTTCCCTAATTTATTATTTTTAACAAATATTCCTGTTGCCTTATCGCCATCTAAATTAACTGTTCCTTTATTTATTATATTTAGTTTTTCCTTGTCCAAGTGCTGCAGTTCCAAATTCATTTTCTTTTTAAAGAGTGTTTGTTTTTGAATCAATTCTATATGCTACTCTAAGATACCTATAGATTCTTGTCCTCCAACATTTACTTGTCCAGCATTTGTAACTTCGAGACCATTTTACTGAATAAATACCTACTGCTGAATCATTTGCAGAATTTGATGTTTCTTTTTCAACATTTATAACTGAAGAAAGCATCTGTATTGACTTTTTCCATAATTTATATATAGACCTACTGCTCCATTTCCAGCAGTTGTTCTATCAGCAGTTACAGTTGTATTTGCTTCTAAGTTTATTCCAGCTTCTGCATTAGAAGTTGCATAGCTACTAGAATTCATTGATAATCCTACAACTGATGTTTCTCTATTTTTAGTTAAATCTGCTGTACTTAAAACTGCTTTAACATTTTTTCCAGCTTTTTAAAGTTAATTATTCCTCTTTGAACAGCCATTCTTCTAGTGAATACATAATCATTTGTTGTAGCATTTTGCATCATCTGTTGCTATACTCTTATCTAAATCAGTATCAATATTATATGCACTTAACCCATCTACTGCTGCTGTTTTATACTTATTATAAACTTCTCCAGTTACTGGATCTGTTCCTGCACTATGAGTAATTCCACCAGTGTAAGTTTGTAAATTAGTGTTTAAAGTAGATAAAGTTAATGCTGGTACATTTCTTAAGTTCATTATTGTTACATTATTAGAAAAAGCTGTAATAGTTGCAGCGTTAGTTCCATCTGTAAAAGTTATTGGACTTGTTACTCCTACTGCAACATCTCTTTCAAAAACCTGTTGCATCTCCTCTTAAAGATATTTTAG
>BNJV01000709.1_pt1 | contig 65764 bp, 81 predicted proteins | sample 8540591 | NCBI WGS metagenome assembly BNJV01 (sample SAMD00202457, study PRJDB9452) | human saliva metagenome | host: Homo sapiens
GTTGCTTAAGAAAACCTTTGTACTAAACCAGAAAGTAAACTTAATTTTTCTTCTGCTTTCCGAAATTTCTCTTTGTGTAGTTAATCTGTTTTATAACGTCATTTTCATCAAGATTTCACTAAAGCATTTGTAAATTTTGGATAATGCTCAAATGGATGCTCTTCTTTAACCTCTTTTCTTTTTCTTGCTCTTTTTTTTTCTTATCCTCAATAGACATCCGCCTCTAAATATTTCTGATACAGATTGCTTAGTGGCAGCTCCTTTCCCTCCAGTGCAGTACATATGGTCTCTTTTGGTTTGCCAAAATCAATCAGAGGAAACTTGCTATGGTCTTTGGCTTAAGTCTGTAAAATTTCCCTCATTTAAACCCTCTAATTCATGTTCGTAGTTTTAGCCACCAATTTTGATAGCTTCAGGGTTTCCCACCTCTACCAAGGAAAGTAGCTCATTTATGTTTCCATCATATCCCCCTCACAACCAAATGTTCTGACCACCAATCAACTGGAATTATCACTAGTACTTAGGTAAATAAACTCATACATTACTAATTCACTCGCCATCAATTTATGAAGTTCATCATTAATATACACAACATAAATAGGAAACCTAAACTCTGATGATATAGTGGATCCGTTACTGATACGTATTCCCCTGTTTCATGCCAGTCATATTCAAAAATATTTGTATCAAACAGAATTGCATTCCTTCCAGCCTGTAATTTCATATTGCCATGTCATTGTTTGCATTTTTTCAATTTTAACATTCCCACCTGCTTTCAACTTTGATCCTATACTCTATTTACTAACGCATCAGTTCAAGCCAATTAAGAAAATCATGCTTGCACTCTTGTGGTTTCCGATTTATCATTCAGGGAAATAACAAGAAATGCTTATTAACATAACTACTTCATCCTAGTGCATCCGGTAATATAATACTCCTTTTCTCCATCAAAAAAATCCTGCACATTATGTTTTTAGCAATCTCGCATAACTCGTTATACGCTTCGATCATACAGACCAAGGAACGCTACATAAATTACATCATGCCCTTACAGTAGTCACGCAATGTTACTTAATTTCAGCTTCATCGTCATCAAGATTGTCAAAATTAGGTGAATATTCTCCATTCATTGGTGGAAAATTTTCTTTTTATTTCATAAACCATTTGCAAATCAGAAGTTAGATACTCCTATCGTTTGCTAATCATGTTCTTCTTCCCATTCTGTTTGTTATCATACCTCAAACCATAAATTGTTTGTGGTATTAGGTGCTTTTGTTTTCAAAAACCATTAAATCTTCATAACTCATACTTTAGTTTCTCCTGTTTCTCAGTTTGCTACTTTACCTTTTCACTATGCATGTAGATCGCATAAACTTCAAATTTTGTAATATTAAGTTTCATATTTCATAAACGCTTTTCATGATTTCAAATAACTCTTTCATCTTTTCTTCTCCAAATACTTTTCACTTCATTCATTCCATTATTTTGTTTCCAAATAAACTGTCAAACTGCTGTCTGTCCCAAATTTTAATTTCATCCAGGAATATACGTATTTTCAAGCCCAATAACTCGCCAATCTCGCTCAAAATAGCATTACTTTTTCTTTTTAACGCCGATTGTAAAAGCTCTCGTATTCCCCTTCAACACAAACTTTTCAGGTGAGATTTGATGTGTAGTTTAGTTCGTTTTCTTCACCTTCATAATCATAAAACGAAAATCAGCGGTTTCTACCTTAAAATCTTAAAGAAATTCCTCTTCCGTATTTTTCTTCCAATATTTCTAGCATATGGTGTCTTTCTTCTCTACCAAAAGATATTGTCCCACCACAATAGTCTCACAACTTTTTGAAAAATTACCTGCATATTCGTTCATCCCAAAAATGTTTGAAACCTTTTATTGCATCTTCCCAAACTATCCCCCTGTAGGATTATATAAAAACTGATGATTACCTCCATTATTTACTTCTACAAAAATACCAAGTAATGGCTAATAAATATCTTTGCTCTAAAGTGAAAGTCTGCGCTGATTGAATATACTCATCATATCCATCATAAATATTAATTGTTTCCCATTGGATCAACAACATCATAATAAAGAGTTTTCATCTAAACTTTTTAATATTTTCTATGGTAATCTTTGCATATGTTAATTCTTTTGTATTTCACCCATTTCATTTGTCTCCTCTATATTTTCATTTTCTTAATTGATATATTCAAAATATTTCTCTGTTAAAATAGGAGGCTTCATATTTTACCTCTCGTAATTAATAAACTTATAAAGTTCTAACTCATATACACTCTTTTGGTATCCAGTTCGTCTATAGCAGTAATTTTTATATAATCAAAATCCATTTCTCTTCACTTCTTCAAAAGAAATTTTTCTCCGTTAATAGTTTCTGTAAAGTCATCTTCATCAGAATTCAAAATCTTCTTTCTCTTCATCAAAGTCAATGCTATAGGCAAAATCTATTTCAATGTTAGAGTTTGGAATTTCTAATTTAGAAAGTGAACGTTTTTGATATCTTCTAAATGTATCTCATCACAGAACATAGGGTTGTAGCCATATTTAGCTCCATCATAGAGTAAAATTTCTTTTCCTGTATGTATACATTTTGCTACTATCATGCAAGGATCGCTCAATCTCATTTTTCATCATACATACCACAAATCATATGTTCTTCAAAAAGTGAACCAAAAAATATACTTCATACAGTTCGTTGGTATCTCCACTTTCTAGGTTATTGCAAATACTAATACTTGTAAATATATCATCTATATTTATTATGTTGTAATTTTTCGGTACTGTCAAGAATTTTTGTGTAAACTCTTTTTAAGAAATAAATGCTCTAAGCAATTAAAGTGATGAAAGCAAGTGAGCAAATCCTCTATGTATTCTTTCGAGATGTCGACTGTTGTATTCACTTACTCGTGCATAGACAAATCGATCAAGAGAATCTTCTGTGAGAATTGTTCCTTTTGGTTTTGTATAACGCTTTAAATGCTTATTAAAATTTTCAATAATATTGGTGCTGTAAAGACTACGTTGGATGCTTTCAGGAAATTGCAAAAAGGTAAATAAGTTTGTTACATCTGACAACATTCCTTGTAATCTAGGATATTTTCCCGCCCTGGGTTTCTAAGAAGGACACTAATGCGTTTGTAGTCGCTTCTTCGGTTGTACTAGAGTAAATAGGTTTTAAATCATCCAAAATAGCCTTAATATCTTGCTTTCTAACGCACCCTTTGACGTTGCGAGCGATATGTACCCGGCACCGTTGGTAAAGGCTAGAAAAGATATTTTTGACATATATCACCTAAACCTTTAAAGCCATCGGAAACAAAGAGGTGTACCGTTTTTACACCGCGTTCTTTCATCGACGTTAATAAAAGATTCGTAGGCAGATATACTTTCAGTTGGAAATAAAGTATAATCGATAACCTCTTTTTTTACCGGTGTTAGTAATCCCTATTAATACATGTAATGCTTCTTTTTGTACTGTATCTCTACGTACTGAAAGATAGGTGGCATCACAATAGACCACCAGATATTCTTCTTCTAGTTGGCGTTGATGAAAGGCTTCTACTTGCTCTTGAGCTTAGATGTTATGTTAGATATAGTTTAGCGGGTATAATAGCAACCATACATTTTCTCGATTAAATCAGCGATATCTTGTGTTGTAATCCCCTTTCTGTACAGGTGAATGATCATAGCTTCTAAATCACTATGGGTGCGATTATAAGGCTCAAGGATCCTGTTTTTAAACTCACCGTTACGATCACGAGGGATTTTTACTGTAATTGGTCCGCGTGTAGTGTTTACACTCCTTTCATAATATCCATTGCGGGAATTACCGGTATTATATCCTTCAACCGAGTGCTTTTTCATAACATAAGAAATCTGTTAGGTCTTCTTGTAGCAGTAGATTAATAGTTTTTCAACTTCAACTACGAATTGCTTCATTAATAAGGTCATTTACTGGTAGTGCATTTAATAAATTTGTGTTAGTATTAGTCATGAGAACTGAACCTTCTTTCTGTGATTTTTATTTGACACTTAAATCTTAAAAAGTTCAGTTCTTTTTCAATACTAACTAAACATGTTTACACAAAATATTTTACACTGTCTAATTTTTCTTCTTTAATATAAGTTGGTACTCTCACTTTGTTTGCTCTCTTAATTATTATATCGTTATTAAATACGTCATCATTTCTACAGAATGTTTCAGATACCCAAAGCCTCATATGTTTCCTGAATATGTTTCCTGAACTAACCTAATGACTAAATCGTATATCTATTATAACTAATTGTCAAGAGATATTCGCTATTGTATTCTTACTATAAAGTTAGTATAAAAATATTTGTGGGAAAATAAATAAGAAAAACAGCAAACCTTTGTGATTTGCTGTTTCTAAAATTGTTCTATTCAATTGGACAAACTAGACTTTGTTTTACTGAGTTCTACAAACTGGAGGTTTGATAGAAGAACTAATTTAAAAAGCAATTCTACATCAATATTTTTTCAGCCTCAAAAATTTCTTTACTTTATCAAAATTACTGCTCATTATTGTTGCTTCCTTAAGATTTGAAATTGACTTATTTCTGCGGAAGTTATGTTATTTAAATCAAAGCATTCATCTTCTCCATCCCATTGTGGAATTATATTCATATACACTTCATTCCCACCATCCATGTAGATTTTTCTACATACTGTGCAAAAATTCCATTGGAATAGACAATTTTTATAAAAATTTAGTGCTGGTTCAATTACAGTATAGCTATCTGTATTTATCTCTAGTTCTTTTATGTTCATCAGCAAAATCATAAATATCAAAACAAGGTTTTTAACAAATTCAAGTCATACATCAAAACTTGAATTACTGCAAGTTTAAAAATTCAGATTTTCAAACTGCAAGATTCCTTCTTCATTATCATTAGGTTCTCTTAAGAACTTTTCTTTATTATCATCTTTTACTTTATTTAATTCAACTCTTCCAAACAGTCCGAATAACCCCATACTTTTGCTCCTCCAATTTTATATTTTTGAGTATTGCAAATTCTAATTTGTTTCACTTAATATCTAGAATATTGTATCATTTTTACTAAGTTTTACAGCCTAACTCATACTTCTTTACCTGTGTTAGTTCCCTTTTTCTTGCAGAAATTTATCTGTACAGCTTCTGACACTTTCAGCCTGTTCCACTTCTTTTCGTATATCTTTGATTTGAGGATATAGACCATCTTTTTCTTTCCTCAAAGTGCCAATTTCTACCTTCCTTTTTGGATATACTTTAGGGTCTTGCTCTCGCCTAAATGTTCACGGAGATATTTCTTTGCACTTTCAAATAAAATTAACGGTATCATTGTCCATATAAGCATCATAGAGCTTGTCCAAAAGCACTTTCATCGTTGATACCTTTTTCCACGCTTATAATTGCCTTAACGAAGTCCTTGTGGTTATCATTGTCCATATCTTCTATTTGATTTCTCATTTTTAAATTTATATAATTTGCAATAAAAAGGAACAGATCCCCGAAATACAATATGTAAATCAGTCTTATTTAAATTTATGTCTCACACAGTCTACCATGAAGCAAGAAAACTCTGGATACAGCTTAAGCCTTACTTTTTGGTTTTGAAAGTTAGAGATTTTTACACGAGAAATCATTTCTTCATATTCTCTTTTATCTTTTTCCAATTCCTCAATATATTTCTTTTTATCTTCCTCGCTCACATAGTCATCATCAACTATAGCTTCTTTAATAGCATCCATTAAATAGAGTCTATCTTCAAGGACAAAAACTTTGCTTTTTCATCCTTTAACCATAAGGCATAATAATAGTGTTCCCTGTCAGCTAGATAGTATTGACAAATAACTTCATCGCTATAGTAATGTAAGAATTTGTCGAATTCTTCAAGTACATAATAGGCATCAAAAATTTGCTCCGCAGAAAATATCATCTGTTTTCAAATTGTGATTTTCATCTTCTCCTGACTTCACTTTTTCTAACCAAGATATTGCTTTATCTTTATTACCAAGATATACTTCGCAGTATGCAATGCTAAGGAATAGACTCATTCTATCAGGATATTGTTTTAATAATTCTAAAAATATTTCTTTAGCTTTTCTCATTTCTTTGAGTTCATATAAAGAGACTGCATAATTGAAGGAATATTCATAACTATCATCAATATTTTTAGCTTTTTTCAAAATATTTTTCGACTCAATATAAGCCATTCTTTATCTTCATTAGATTGGTACATACTAAAGTAATAAAGCCCCAATCCTGTATATGTTTCAACAAAAAGGAGAATCTAAATTCTTTGCCTTTTAGTAAATATTCTAATGTTTCTACTGTATAATCATGGTTAAATGCAAGATTTGTGTAAACTCTTGCTTTTTGAGCATTATCTAAATAACTTTCAAATTCATCAAGAAAAGAATTTAAATATCTTATATACTCATCGCGTCTAAGCTCTAACATTAAAGAAGCAAGCGTACATACTATATCAATATCTGAAGGATATTCTTTTTGTTTGGATAACAAGTAGCTTTTCCATTTTTAAGGTATTCTGTTGATCTTTCATAGTCCTTTAAAATGTCTCTTTATATCTATCCTCATATTCTTTTTCTGCTTGTCCCAATATGCCTTTTATTTCATTTATCAAAATCTGTACTCCCTCATTAGTTAAAATTTAACAAGTACTATTTTCATTTTTATCCTTTTCCTACAACTTCGAATTTACGTATCCACATATATTTATATTTTTTTACTATTACAATACTATCCAATTATTACTTATTCATCTTTCTTATAGTAGCCGGGATAAAGAGGGTGTTCAAATAAACCATCATCAATCATTTTTCAATCTTCGCCGGCAAATCAACTTTATATACTTTTGTTATAAATAGCTGTACTTAAACATTCAAATCCATCTCGAAGAAGCATCACCTAAAAAAATTTTGAATTGATTCTATATCGGGATAATGATCAGGATTATGTGAATAACTATATATTCCTCTAAAAACTCGTCTAATATATAGAAAGTCTTTCAGGTTCATTGTTATTTTCCTTATCAGAAATAGCATCTAATCCATATTCAACGATATCTTTTTATACTTGTATATTTCATCATCTTTAAATTCAATACCTCTCATCATGTGTATACTCTTTATAATCTTCTAGTATTCCTCAATGAATTATCTATATCCAAAAAATAATAAAACATTTTTCAATATCATCATATTCATAAAGGAATACTAAATGTATTAAGCATACGCTCTATTTCTGATTTTTATCAGTAACACATGTCTTTGGCTTAATTAAATGCCCTTGACCAAGAACTTTCTCAAGTTTACTTCTAATTTTAAAACCATTCAACAATTCTCATATTCATATGAAAAATGTTCATCAGCATCAATCGTCCAATATATGTTAGGTCTTCTTCATCAAAAACGTCTTATATTGTATCAGGATGTCTCTCATGTTCTCCATGATGGAATCTATCAGTTCTTTCCATTTTTGTATTGTTCATAAAAGAGGTTAGATTTCTTTCTTCAAGAATCTGCTTAATTTTTCTTTTTCAGTTTTTGTTGTTATATTTCCCATTTTCAATTTCGTCTATAATGTGTTGCATAACAGATAACGCTCTATCATCTAATTTTTTTATAAACATAAGATGGTGATATACATTGTTTATCTCTTTGTACATAATACCACCCTGTAATGCACCCAACCAGTAACTATAAAATGGAAATCTCCTCCCAACTTATATCGAAATAAATTCTATCGTCATCTATAGAACTACTTATTTTGATAACTCCACTTCTCGGATTTAGTTTTTCACATAAAATATTATGTATTGATTGCATCTATCACTATTTTTCCTTACAACTTTAAATTTACCTGTCTATTTCTAATACAAACATTTTATTCTTCAAACTTTTCCTCAACATTAAAAATCACTTCACAATCGCAACCAGCACCATTTTCTCGCAAAAAATTCTATAACCTTTTCAATATCTGCATTTTTATCTTTCAAAAACTCATTTGTTAAAGAAAAATCGTGATTACAATCTACTGTTTCTGATTTATCATTTAGATAATCAAATAATTCATAAAATAATTTCTTTTTCCATCAGTAAGTTCTCTTCAAATTCTTCCATTTGTTTGACTTGATATTCTTCTAGTAGTTTTCTTCTCTAATTTGTTCATGAGCTTTTCTCCTTTATAAAATTATTGTTTTAAATCATTTATTTTTACGTTATATACCATATCTCCGTTATTCCAAACATACATAATGGCTGACACTGGTCTTTTTCCGTCTTCCCCGAAGCCATCCTGTAGTATGTGGTTGTGTTGCCATAATAGCCTTCAATAATGATTTTCAAATTCTGAGTCTGTATATTCATCTATAAATTGTTGTAAACCAATAGACTTTCCATTGAAGCGTCCTTCACCTAAAGTTTTTGTTAAATATCAATACATCGCATAAGTCGATATCACATTTTTCAAAACATATTTCCCACGGATATGATCTTTCTTCACCTTCCACAAATTCATATATTTTATTAACTTGTAATGTCAAAGTCTCGTTGTCATACGTGATTTCTTTTACCCCGCTATCATGAAGGCTAAAAAGGATGTTACTATTTCTATCGTATAAACTTTATACTATTACTCATAATATCACCCTAATATATTTAGTCATTATAGTTTTCATAATATGTATACTCTTTATAATCTTCTATAAATCCAGTGCTGTTTTCATCCAAGAAAAGTCCTCTACTCCAATATATAAAAATTCCATCATCATCAAATCTAGGCACTATGTTGTTTCTAACTATAACAATTTTTCTTAAATGAGATCTCCCTGTTCTTCTCAAGGATTCCGTTTCTTGTACTTGTTTTTTCTTTTGTATCAACATTAAGTGCCGATTGAATATAATATCTATTACTTCCTCTATTGATAACAAAGTCTACTTCTAAATTTTTCTAACTGTTTTTATTCTCATCTTTATAGTTATATTCCACAACACCAACATCTACATTTGGTCCCTCATACGAAGTTCATTATATATTACATTCTCCATAATATGTGACTGCTCATTCTGTCTGAAATTTAGCCTTGCATTTCTAAGCCCAATATCTGAAAAATAGTATTTATACGGAGATGATATATATTTCCTTCCTTTCACATCATATCTTCTAGCTTTTTCAATTAAAAAAAGCATCAATAAAATAATCAAGTAATTACTTACTGTAAGCTGAGATATCTTTTATATTTTTCTGACATAAAAGTATTCGCCAGCTTAGTTGGATTAGATAAAGAACCAATAGATGAAGATATAATATCTAACAGATCGTCCATGATAGATGCATCTTTAAGAACTTTATTGCGCTCCACTACATCTTTAATATAGGTGCTGGTAAACACATTCTTCAAATACTCGCTCTTCTTTTTCATGATTACTTTTGCTGTACAGACATTGGCATGCCACCATACAAACAATATTCATCAAAAGCCTTTCCTTGTCTCCTTCTATAACATGAATAAAAATTCTGCAAATGAAAATGGATATACTCTTATTTCATCACCACGATCTCTAAACTGCGTTAGCTATCATCTGAGTGAAAAGCATCTTTGAATTATGCCTGTAATATATATATCTACATTCGGAATTTTCATAATCCCAAGTACCAAATCAACAAAGTTTACCTTTGAGTCAGTACCTTCAGATATGGATTAGAAATTTTCTTCTACAAATTGAATTTCATCAATAAAAATATAATATTTACGTCCATTATCTTGTATTTTTATCTCTTAAATAATCATCTAGCTCAATTGATTTCTATATTTGATATTCTTCAGACTATCAAGTGCAATCATTATAATTTGATCTTCGCGCACTTCACTAGAAAGTAAATACTTTCTATATAGTTCAAATAAAAGATAAGATTTTCCACATCTTCTAATACCTGTAATAATCTTTTACTCTTCCATTATCTTTTTGTCTATAAGTTGATTTAAATATCTTGGTCTTTTGTACTTCCACTCTCATACCCCCATTTAATAATATATTGTAAATACGCATTTTTATTAAATCTATTTACTATATTATAGCATTCTTAACCGACAACTCCAATTAGCACTTTTTAAAATAAATGCGTATTTACTACTTTTTATTTAAATCAGTGTAAAATAGTAAAAACGCCACATACTTTCATCTTATAACAAACAATGAAAGTACATGACGTTTTCTAGCAGATATTTAATTATCTAATGCTCTAATGCAAAGTACTTAACTTTCAGATTGAGTGTGAATCTTTAGAATCGTTGCGACGGCAAATGCCTCGCGAAGATAGATCCTGTAAAGTTATGGATAATGGAGAATACAGCGCCCTGCTACGGCTCGCTTGTGGTGTAAAGTGTTTCAATGCTCTAGCTCGCCAAGGCAGAGTTTTTGCATCGCTACTTTCGATTTGCATAGCACGGCGATCTGGTACGTTGGAACCGAATAGACGGCAAATGAAATATGTCACCACATAACCGCTCACGTTTTGTACTAAACAAGCCAAGAAAAATCATCACACCATGCGCTAAGATATTATCACGGCTAACGGCAGTAACGCCACTAAGATGATCAATACAGCTACAGCACCTACTGTTGGCAAGACTTCTTTCTGAGGTTCAATGCGAGACCCGATGAAATAGTTTACAATAATACCCAATGCAATTGGCACGTAATGATTTTCACGATGGACATGAACATCGGCCAGAATGCAATATCTACTGTTTGTCCTGCGTATAACACGATGAAGATTGGTGTTAATACTGGTGCTAATAAGGTGGATACTGTCGTCGCAGATACGGACAACGGCACAGTACCATTTGCCAAGAATGTCATCACATTGGATGCGGTGTCAGCCTGCGCTCCTAACAAGATAAATCCTAAAGCGATTTCAGGTGGGAATCCAAACAAGTTGCCCACTAACCAACCCGCCGCTAGTGGCATCCACAAGAATTGAATCAAGGACACCAAGATCACTTGCCACGGTTGTTTAAATACGTCTAAGAATACTTTCCCTGTTAATGTTAAGCCCATGCTGAACATAACTAATTGTAACAGCGAATGGTTTGTTCTTTGGCGCCCATGAATACTTCTGGCACTAAGAATGCGATGACTGCCACAGCCAACACAATCCATGCTAGGTAATCATTGAACAAGCGATTGATACTACGAATAAAAATTCATATGTAACTCTACTTTTCTATAAAACATGAGAACTTTTCAATTATAACAAATCTCCGTCCTAAATAAAAAGATAATTATAGTAAATTTATAATATATTTGTCCGTTTATGTATTACAGCTATATCACATGCTCCTGTACATGTCTGAAAAACATATGCACCATAGCCCAACCATTCCAAAAAGTAATTTATAGATTCCTAAATAGTATGGTACGATGAATTATAATATCTTATTTTCTATTTAACATGGTAACGCTTATGATACATAAGAATGATATATTAACTACAGTCACACCTACGTGGTTAGAGAAATGGATTTTGTATCATCCTCTGCCACCCTGAAAAACTGATGATGTCTTAGAGTATCAATTTTGGCAGTCTATTGCCCCTCTATACTCGAAAGATTACAATCTTAACAATCATACACACTAATTGTAGAAAAACTTCTCTCTTTACTAGAACCAAACCAAAGGGTCTTGGAAATAGGTGGCGGTTCTGAAATTTTGCATGATACACCTCGCTCGCTGTGAATCTATCTATTCCATCGATTTATCTCTAGATATGATACAGGCCATGCATGTGAACCTCGGACCAACATGGGATCTCCAATGTGTTTCCCTATTGGGGTAAATTCGAAGATATAGATGCTGAAAGTGTTTTTGATTATGTAATTAGCATCAATTCACTGTATCAGATTCAAGATATTTCCACAGCCCTTCAAAAGATATATGACTTAGGCAAAAAGGATTTATCCTAGTTCGCACATTACAAAGGTCTCCCTTCTTTCAGATGTATGCAGATTTACAGATACACTATCAGGGTCGCAAGACTATAAATTACTGCCTCTAGAGCTATGGAATCTCGGCATTCATGCAAATGTAGAATATGTGGAATACAAGCAAAAGAAATCATTTCATCAATTGGAAGATGTATATAGCAAAATTATCTCTGACATCGGAGTTGATGCGTATACTACTCATAAAAAGCTATCCACCAATACATAGAAACCCATATTGAAAAAGGCATGATACCCTACTATGGAACACTTCCCATGTCATGGTATTTATATATTATATTAAACGTTAGGAGACTAAGGTATGAAGAATGGCCCCATTCAACAAATCTACTTCCCGACTTTTAACGAATCTAGTAAAAACAGCACCAATGCCCTATCACCTAGGGTATTGGTGCTGTTTCTAATGAACCGACTATCGTCAATCCAACCTATTCACTTTCTAAAAATATTCGAATCACCGGATTTTTCATCATCTCAGCTTGTTCTTCCGGAGTGATAACTTGTACTTTATCTCGGTCCACATTAACCAAGCAGAGGAATCCTAAATGATCGCCTTGGTTCTGCACGGAATTGGTGTGCCATCAATTTAGGGATTTCAATCATATCCCCTTCTTGGACGTCTTCCACGGTGTCGCCAAGCAAACATTGGCCTTTTTCCACGGAAGATCATGACCATATGCGTATGCTCATGGCGTTCCATGGTGCTATATCCACCGGTTGCACTTCAAAAATAGCGGAACTGACACGGAATATCCCAAGCCCCATCGAAGAGAACTTGACGGGTTACATCTTTTAAATGGGCTATTATCTTGCTTGTACACCAAGGTATCTACGCCGTCCCATGTGTATGTTTCTTGATTAAATTTACGTATCATTTGAATATCTTTTTAATGGCTCCCTAAAATGCTACATGTTCATGAACATAGTCTTTTACAGATTCCACTTCAAACCCTGTTTCATCGATAGCTCCACGAATGGCCTCTTCCTCAATTTTTTGTGGTCAAAGCGAATACGCACTTCTTTTGTTTTTAAATCTACTGTGGATTCCAAAACACCGTAACCCACGAACAGCACCATTCACAGTGTTTTCACAGTTTACACACATCATGCCGGAACGTAAAAATAATTTTGTAGTCACATTACCTGTACTACCACAACCGCAATCTTTACACATAATTCCTCCTAGTTATTTTTGTTTATGACTATTTTTTGCCCCTGCATCTACATCAATTGTTTCTGCTTTAGCAGGTTCTTCTTTTCACTACTTTTTATCACCGCTAACAGCATCTTTTGAATTCATTAATGCTTTTACCGATGGCCTTGCCAATTTCTGGCAATTTTTAGGGCCAAAGATAACAAGGGCAATAATTAAAATAAGAAATAATTCTTGTGTGCCAAAATTAAACATGCCTAATACCTCGTATTTCAAATTAATTATTGTTTATGCGTCGCCTCATCCACATACCATTCCACTGGATCGTGTGTTAGCACGGCACTGGCAGACAATGGTCTACACGGTCTTCCCAAGAATATTCTTCATATTCCTTGCGTTGGCGAAGTACACGTGCTAGAGCCGCCTCTTTAGAGGCCCCTACTACTGTAAACCATACAGATTTTGCCTGTACCAACATCGGGAAGGTCAATGTCACCCGTTGCCACACTTTGCCATCTTTTCACAGCCACGACCATGCGGTCACGCCTCATAGAGCGCTTCCGATTTAGGGAATAAGGATGCTGTGTGTCCATCGTCACCCTAGGCCTAGCAACACTAAGTCGATGTGTTCCTTTTCCGTGCGTTTCAAGACCATTTTCACTTCTTTCTCATATTTATCCGCGACCTCTTCTACGGTGCCATTATTCGTTGGCACTGGATAATAATGGGCGACTCCCATAATATTGCCGAATAAACAATCTTTTGCACGTCCAAAATTATTATCTGGGTTGGATTGTGGTACGAATCGCTCATCGACCCAGAGGAAGAAAATATGCTCCCAATCGATGCGATTTGTGTATTCATCGGAATCCAACAAGGAGAACAGCGCATTCGGTGTAGTTCCCCAGACACTGCTACTACACATGTCCCCGTTTCTGCAATACATGTATTGGTATAGGGTTAAAAATCGTTCGGCCACCGCTTTTTGCCACGTCATCTCCGTAGGAAATGCATGAATTATATCTCTGCCACCGCCAAGATCCTCCTTCTAATAATTCTTCTGCTTCTTTTGGTCCTTCACTGAAAGCCGGATAAAAAGCATAATGGTGTTCGTTTGCGTCATTGCGTTCCACGCTTCCATCAATGGTTTAAATAAACGCCAAGATTTTTTTCTACCGCATCATTGCGAACAAATAGCGTTTGGTCACCAATAAGCCATCTAAAATTAATCGTTCATAGGCGTCTGGAATGTTCGCTAACTCCACGGAATCGCTGTAAGAAAAGTCCATTTCCAACGTGTTCACGCAGAGTTTAGACCGAGATTTCACCTCTAAGGACAATCCCATCCCTTCATTTGGTTGCATGCGAAGAACGAGTACGTTTTTGGTTAAAGTCTTTCGCATGGAATGGTTTGAATATGGAATGTGGAATTGGTTTGAAAGTGATAGCAATCTCGCTAGATTTTTCGGCAATCGTTTACCCGTACGCAAGTAGAACGGCACATCACGCCATCTCCAGTTATCGATGAACAATTTCAATGCCACATAAGTTTCCGTCATAGATGTAGGTGGTACATTTTTCTTCTGTACGATAGTCTGGCGTCGGTCGGTCTGGATTTACCGATTCCGCATATTGACCACGCACCGCCACATCTGCTAAATTTTGTCGATGTAAGCTACGGATGGAGAAATCAACTTAGCAATTTCATCACGATAGTCATCGGCATTAAAACTTGCTCGGTGGCTCCATAGCAATCAAAGATAAAACTTGGATCATATGGTTTTGCACCATATCTCGCAAAGCCCCTCGCCATCGTAGTACCCGCTCGTTTTTCTACGCCTAGCTCTTCCGCTACGGTGATTTCTACACGCTCGATATATTTGCGATTCCATAATGGTTCAAAAATAGCATTGGCAAAACGGAGCATTAAAATATTTTTGCACTGTTTCTTTCCCTAAATAATGGTCGATACGGTACGTTTGCTCTTCTGTAATATATTTCTTTAACGCCGCATCCAAGGCGATGGCACTTTCCAAATCATGACCAAATGGTTTTTCAATGATCACACGAGACCGGGAACCCCACTTCTTCTAATAACTGTGCCCCATGTAGTTCACGGACGATAGGCTCGAACAATTCTGGTGGCATTGCCAAATAGAATAACGCATTTCCTGCCGTACCGTGCACCTCTGCTACTCGTTCCAACTCTTCTCGTAGTGCCACATAGGGTCGCTGGCTCTGTATATTGCCCCGCCACGTAGGAGAATCGTTCAATGAATTGACGTTCTTCTTCCGTTGGCTCACGGTCGCCTAGTATGGATACTTTCACTTGTTCCCGAAATTCTTCGTGACTCATCGCTGTACGAGCTACGCCCACCACAGCTACTTTCTGTGAAAGTAATCCCCGTTGAAACAAGGAATAAATAGCTGGCAATAATTTACGCTTTGTCAGGTCTCCGAGGCCCTGAAAATAACGATGGCCCCGCCCCTGGTGTATGATCTATAGATAGTTCTTCTCTTACATTATAGGACACATTCATGGTGAATCTCCTTTACATCATTTCCTATTGAAACACTAATACTGCACCTTTTATTATAAGCATAAACGACGGCCTTGACAATGGTTATCCGATTTTGACTTTTTCTTTCAATAGTATATAATAAATAGGCACAATTTGTGCAAAGTATTTATTAATCTGTGAGGTGATTATCACATGGCAACGAGAAGAGAAGCACGATTTAAGTTATGCCGTCGCTTCGGTGTGAACGTTTTCGGTCACGCGAAGGCTTTAAAACGTGTAAAAAGACCAACGTCAAAAGAAAATGTCTGAATATGGTCTTCAATTATTAGAAAAAAACAAAAAGTTAAAGCATACTACAACTTGCTAGAACGCCAGTTCGTACGCTATTACGATAAAGCGATGCACGGTGTTACAGGCCAAAACATGTTGAAATTGTTGGAATGCCGTTTTGGACAACCTTGTATATCGCATTGGCTTCGGTAACTCCATTCGTCAAGCACGTCAAATGGTAAACCATGGCCACATCCTTGTTAACGGCAAACGCGTTGACATCCCATCCTACCAATGTAAACCCGGTGATGTGATCGAACTTCGTGAAGCTAGCCGTGACAACGAAATGTTCAAAGTGAACTTCCAAGAACTTCGTTCTTTCGAACTTCCTTACATCGAAAAATCTTGACGCTTTCCAAGGCACATTAACTCGCCTTCCTGAACGTGAAGAACTTCCTATCGAAGTAAACGAAACATTAATCGTCGAATTGTACTCCAAATAATAGGATACTACAGCAACCAGTCTTCGGATTGGTTGCTTTTTATGACCTAATGGTTGAAATTATTGTGAGTAGTTTATATAATGAAAGTGTATATCATTTATTATGTGTTAAGCGAGGTGCGATTATGAAAAAAACTGTTTCTTCTACTAACGATTTTTCGCTCTTTACAATGTCAGCATTTGCAGTTTCATTAGATGAGCTGAGAAATACACCTGAAAGATATAAATTAGTCCAAGCTGATTCATTAAATGAACAGTATATCGACATTAATTCAATAAATGTAATGAGATATAATCCGCCTTACTATACTATTAACGCAACCACTTTATACTGTTGCTTATGACAAAACTGTAATAATGCAACTTGATAACATTTTCTTTTATAATTACAACTAATCTGTAAAATTCTTTAGTAAAAATTTATTACACCAGAAGAAATAACTGCTCGTGTAAAAGAAGATACCGGCATAAAATTCCAAATTAAAAGGCGCTGCACTTTTCAATTATGATGGAAGTATCCAAGAAACCTATCACCAATATGATTTATCTAACTCAATGTACAAACCTTTAAAAAGCCCATATCTTCTCCGCTTCATACATGTCAGCCTTATATAGTTTTTACAAATCTTACAATATGTATTTTAATCCACCTTCTAAAGGTCAGTTATTTTTAAAGGTAACCACTATGTCACAAATTCTTTTATCAATATTTTACTTTATTCTAGCCGGTATTGCCGAAATCGGCGGTGGCTATTTAGTATGGCTTTATCTTAAAGACGATAAAAGCCCATGGTATATGCTCGCTGGCGCTATTACCCTCATCATTTATGGAATTATCCCCACTTTTACAGGAAGCACCTTTCGGCAAGGTCTACGTCGCCTATGGTGGTATCTTCATCGCCCTCTCCATTTTATGGGGCTATTATGTAGATGGCATTACACCTGATCGATATGATATCATCGGCGGCATTGTATCTATTATTGGGGTACTCATTATTATGTATTATCCTCGATAGTATAACTCCCTAGGTTCCACCTAGGGAGTTTTTTGTACTTCTGTAAGGCCCGTTTTCTTTGACCTATATCCCCCTAGATACAAAAATCTCTAGCACAGCTTCAGCGCTACGCTGATTTTTATTATGTATTAAATTTTTCACCATAGAAGATCAATTCTTCGTCTTTCACAAGGGCATAGGAACGCGTTCCCAATCCCATGCGGTCTGCACGAAGTAAGATGGCTTGCCATTCGCTGTTAGAAATATCTTTGAAATAATCCCATGTGCGTTTTTCCACTGTGCTCCAACACGCCATTTTCTACTGGTGTTGCTTGGTAATAATATCGCTCAAAAGCTTCGTCCATAGCCACCATATCATAGGATACGACAATACCCAAGTTGCCTCACGATTTCATTGGTCGCACCAACCTCTCTTTAGCTTATCTTGGTTCACATAATCGGCTACGATGTCCATCGCTACCCTACGTGAAAGCGTTGACGATTTCCTGAGTGGGCTATTTCGCTCGCATATTCCGCCACCGCTTTATGATGTTCTGTTCCTGTTGAGGATACTAACTCGACGACCTTCTAGGCGGCAGAATACCAACCTGTATTGTTCACGGCACGAGAGAAACCACTGTATTCATTGGCTTTTAATATGGTTTACGGAAATCACTACACTCACTAGTAGCAATGCGTTCATCGATGTAAGCTATTTTCACAGATTCACCATCGAATGATCACCTCACGAGAATTGTTGCTAGGCTCATCTACATAAACCACCGTGCCCCCTTCGGACTCAATGCGGTCTTTCATGTACGCCACTACTGTTTCATAGGCCTCATAATCACTGTGCAAATCATTGCGTAGTAAGGCCACTCGTTTGCCCCTCACCAACCAATTTCCTCAAAGCCAATTTTGCGCAATAAAAATCCCAATCGTTTATGAATTAATTCTTGATTAACCTCTTGCAAAGGGAGTAATATACTTCCATATCATCTATCCCTACAACTATGTCATTTTTGTAAAAACGCATCAACTGATACAGCCCTTACCTTGGCGGAGAGAGAGTTTGAACCCCCGCGCCAGTTTCCTGACCTACCGCATTTCGGTGCGGACTCTTCAACCACTTTGAGTACCTCTCCGTATACGACGGCGTTCTTTGAAAAATCTTTCATCATCTGACTGCATTCGTCTTGCAATACACCAGCCAATGCTGTAGCTCGTGATTTGGAATTCGGATGTGAAAGTACGTTAAACAAAGATTCTACCGCACCGCCCTTGTAATCGCTACTGCCATAGAACAACGCGATCAATGCGACTGTTAATAATGGCTTCCGGCACACATAGGGCATGGCTCTATCGTAACATAAAAGCGTGCAACCGGTCAACCGCCATCTTTCGGCGGCGCATTTTGCCTCACGATATGACTAGCACCTCTGCTGGGCTGTGGCATCGCAGATCCACTTCACGTCGGTTGTGATGACGACTGATAATCTTGCCTTCATGCACTCAGGACAGCCCCAATAGGGATTCTCCTATATCATAGGCCTTACAGTCTCCACGAGGACCTCTCATATATTCTTCATCTGTCATACTTTCGCTTCTTCGAACACTCATACACAATAGCATACCATGCTTTTCGTCCAATCGTCACTGTTTTCGGCTGTGTCTGCAGATAGTTACTCTCCTAGGGAAAATACGTAACATTAGAAATACAAAAAGAACCACTAAGCAAACTATACTTATAGTGGTTTCTTTTTATTCTCACTCACATCCGTTCTTACACAACAGACTGAGGTTATTTAACTGTCCCGCAATGGGGAAATAATTCTAAAAGCAAACGCCCCCTTAAATTCTTCGGCAAGGGTTTCATTCCCCGCAATGGAGTAGTAATTCTAAAGTTGATCGGAAGAGCAACTCTTTTGATCATATAAAAAGTTTCAGTCCCCGCAATGGGTAGTAATTCTAAAGGATCCAAACTTATCAGTTCATCGAGACAATAAATCGTTTCAGTCCCCGCAATGGGGTAATAATTCTAAAGGGGACTTGCCAAAACCGCATAACCAAGCCTCTCAAAATGCACTTTCCGACGATCTCCGCCATCTTGAATTTTGACGTGACATTTGCATTTCAAAAAGTGCTACAAACCGCACAAACCACGAGGCCGACGATCTTTTTGATTTTCTTTAGATTTTTCAGAAAAAGCTCACTTTATAAACGTTAGAAAACAGTCTATTAAGCTTTATCTAGTTAGTACTATATCATACTTTCACCTATCTATCAGAGTTTTTTACTCGCTACATCCCTTCTAGGCGCCACACGATTACACTCTATTATGTGCAAGGATTTTTCTTTCAATCTGTGATATAATAAAGGGTATATATACTCTTTTAATAACTCCACTGGGTGAACGATTATATGGAACAACGAGCGTTTAGTAAAATCAATGTGGGCTAGCTATTGCGGGCAAACGTGATGATGGGTACCACAACATAGACACGATTTTTCAATCTATTTCTCATAGGATTCCTCTATTTCGCGCGTCATCATTCGGTTGTGTTCTCCGGCGATGACCGGATCTACCCTATTATATGACCCGCTTAATTCCTATACTGAAAGTAATATCGCTGTAAAGCACTTCGCATGGTGCAAGACTGCACAGGCTGTCAGCAAGGCGCCATCCATCTATTAAAGCAGAGTGCCCCCAGAGCGCGGTCTTGGTGGCGGTAGCGCGGGACGGCATATGCTATGCTATGTGGGTCTCAACAAATTCTGGGACCTTCAGCTTAACTGAACGAATTACTCACCATGGCGGCTAAACTTGGATCTGATATACCGTTTCTATTGAAAGGCGGTACTGCCCGCGGCACAGGCCGTGGTGAAATCTTAGAATCATTGCCTACAGGGCCATGCAGTGGCTCCTCATTGGCGAAACCTGAGATAGTATCTCCACGGCAGAGGCATACGGTCGTTACTCTGGTTCTTCCTCGTGTCTACGGATACGATGGATACCGTCACAGAACATCAGCTGAAAGCGAAGGGTTTCGTCAGCTTTCAGCCACTGCCGTACAATACCTTCGAAGAACTTATCTTCCCATTGCACTGAACTTGTGGCGTGCAAGCAATCCTTCGTAGACCGTGGATTCCCTACGATCATGACGGGTAGCGGTCCTACCATGAGTAGATCCTATTGGAAAAAGGCCATGAAGCCATTCGTTTGCAAGAAGAAATCAAAACAGCCGGTCACAACTGGCTTTCACTAGTACGAAAACACATGATGAGGCACTACGCTGGCTGCACCACGTTTGACAACCCATCCGTTTTAGACGCGTACAAACCGCTTCGTGAAATTGTGAGCGATACCTTGCATGACCATCCGCGATGGCATTTTGACCACACGAGAGCGCCTCGGAGATTCCTCTCGCGGAAGAACTCGGCGTCAGCCGTACACTATTCGTTGAGCCATCGCATTTTAGGGCGAGGGCTTGTGGTAATGATTCCCGCCGTGTGTACCTATGTGGCGAGATATGAGTTTGAAAGACGTTACCGAGGGTGTTTGAACTTCGCTCCATCCTAGAAGAATTGGCGGCGGAGCTCTCGGCGGAGCGCATTACTAATGAAGAAATCGAAACTTTGGGCGGCACCTTGCGGAAATCGGGAACTACATGAACGAAAAATCTCGACAAAAGTTGGCTCAAGCTGATATTCTGATTCACGAAATTCTCTATGGGCATCTCGCAACGATCGTCTCGTAGAAATGATTCACAACCTACGAGAACAAACATTGCGGTTCCGCACCTTATCTATGGAGTCAAACGGTCGCCTCGCCAAGACTCTGGGACGAACATCGCCAACTAGTGGAAGCTATTCCGACCGAGGATATAGAACGAGCGCGCCATATTGCTCGCATCCATATGGAAGAGTCAGACATTGCTCGACGGCATGCAATTACAAAGTCATGAAGAGTAACTTAGATAACACATATCAAATAACAAAAAGGTCCTTTCGGACCCTTTTTAGATATATTAGAATTTGTACGTCATTTGTACGGTGAGGTAGTTGCCTAAGCTAAAACGTTCTGGTCCGAATAGTATCTCGTTGTCCGATACCTTTTGCACCAAATGTATAGCTTGCTTCTACTAACCAGGTTTTTCGCCGGCACATAGGAACCACCTAATGTGAGCTTTTCATACCATCTGCTAACGATCGGTTAAACCATTTGTTCCATTGCCACGAAAAGAAGGAGCCATGTTCGAAAGTGTTTTATAGTCCGCATCATAGACCAAGTTTGCGGTCTTGCACTATCCGCCATACCTACTTGTGCACGCATTACCCAGAAGGTGGAGTGCTACCCATTTTTATGACGCCAAGACAGCGAAGGCATTCATTAGCGCATTGCAATCATATGCTGTTTGACCATTCAAATGTTTACCTAAGTTGGACAAGTTTTTACCATAGTCAAGGATAGCGTTGCGCTCTTACCTAGAGTATATCGTGCGCCTACAGCCAATACATTGGCCACTTGGTTATAACGATGTGTTTCATTGCCTTTACACAGACTGTTTCTTTTGCCGTTTCAAAAGACTACATCACGATTACCTTTGAGAATGTAAGTACCATGCAGATACGCCCAGTTAGGTTTCACTTGTTCTTTTACTCCCACAAAAAGCTCGTTTTGTGCTTGGCACTTCTGCGCGATCAAGAACATAGCCTTGTTGTAATACATGAACGCCTGTCGCTTCGCCTAATGGTACACGAGGGAATAGACTACCTTTTCAGTGATCGCAAATCAAGTGATTTTTGTTCGCATGAGGTCGCTCACTGGCGCTACTAGTCCTGTTGTCCACTCCGTCAGCGGGCAATGTATTTTCTTTTCTAAAGTTGCCCATAACACCTTTTTCATCCACAGTACCACCTACGATATCGGTAGCCGTAAATGGAGGACGGTTGATATTCTCCGTATCATCTTTAATTTTTTATCATTGTGGCAATCTCAAGCCAAGATGATAAATCCTGTTTTCAGTAACTCAAAATGTTCTTTTCTACATCCCGTGAAAAGTGCCATTCGCACTTTCTTTACCTCGATAACTTTCTAATGTGCCTAGGCCTGTTGGATGAGATGCTACAAAGTCAGCCAATTTTTATTCTATTATCATAAGTCGCTTTGTTTTTCATCTCGTGAAGCTGTATGAGATTTTTAAATCATCCACTGCTATAGCTATTCTTCTTTGCAGCACTATCTTCTGCACTTTTGCTAGCTTCTTTTGATATTTTTATTATACCGCTCGATTAGTGTAGCTCCACGCTCTGCCAGAATTTTCACAAATTCACTGCCATCGCCTCGGATCGGTGCATCATCGTCCGCTAGCTATCCTAAAATATCTTTATTCAATGATGGATATAAATCTGCCGACATGGTTCTAGGGAATGTTTGTGACGCTGTCGCATATTTATCCGTATCTGTATCTAGGTGGATATGTACCAGTTTCTGTCAGATATTTAACCCCCGCTCACCTACTTTTCAGTGCTTTTCCAGTACTGGATCATAGGTTTTTGTGCCATACACAGCTTTGGAATGCTGATTATAATATTTTTGTTTCAGACTTCAAGTAGTTTGGATACGCTTGCTTGCCCAATTGTGGTACTTACGAATCGTTTCGTGATTACCACTACATCGCCCACTCTTTTCACGAACCGCTATGTCTATTGGCTTAAAATGGTTTTTGTTAGTTTCAAGCCTTCTACACTATTCAGAACTCATTCACTGTCAATGGACGTTCCATAGTTTTGTGGACATTTGCGTATACGCGGAATCCGTAATGCCTGTATTTCTAGAAATCACCATAGCCGACACGAACTTGCGTATTATCTTTCGTCCAAACGGCACGCACACCATCAAAAGTTTGGTTGAACCAGTAGCCAGTTTTCCCTAATTGTTCTGGTAAACGTCCTACGAGAAATCCCAAGCTTTTTCTTTTCTGGTGATATTTGTTCTTCTAGTTTCACTTTATGAAGGCCACGATTGGTTTCCATCGTATCTTCTGTCGCATGACCGGCATGACCGTCGGCGCTAGTGATAACTTTCACCGCTGTTTTGTCATTAATGCGGCCTTTCTACGCCCACTTGTACTTTTTGTTCCCAACCACTTTCAGACGGATCTTGCATATTTTTCATAGCAGAACCAATAGCGGATGTTAACGTAGTTCTTACATCTGGACGATTTTTGACCTTCCATATAATGAGTACGCCATGCATAGATCACCTACAAAACGCAGAGTTAGATGCCTTAATATCGTCAAACGGTCTAGTAATGAATGCCGTAAAGTCTACAGGGCCCAAATCGACACTGGATATCTCTTTGCCTGTTTTGGTCTTGTAATACTTTGTGAACATGTCCATCACTGCCAATTTTAAAGTTAAGGTCAACACTGATATACACGACCTTGCATAGCTCGGTCATCATCGCGATAGTTAAACAAGTTGTTCTACACCAATATAGGCTTTCATATCATTGCCCCAAGATTTTTGAACAATGAAGTTCCATACACTATATGTTTTAGATTGATACTCTTGTTTTTACCTTCTTTAAAGTATGTATCAATATGAAAATATTAGGATTTTTCATCTCTCTGCTGGGCCATAGGAATCGATGAAGTTACCATTACCGCTAAGGAACGACTATCCAACATGTTCATATACAAGCATTGCCATACAAGGATGCATGCAAGCCAGAATCTTTATCATCATAGTTGATGCCTACATCAATGATGCTGTGGTTTATCCAACAAATTGTTTTGCAAGGTTGGATCCGATTGGTTTTTCGGTATGCAAGAAGGTATATCCTAATTTTACTAGACCATTTTTATTAAAGTTATATTTAACTTCGCCTCTAAGCCTGTAATGGATACTTTTCCAATATTTTAAAAGCTGTAGATCATGTCTGAGAATGTTGATATTTTTTCAGACCCCAAATGCGTCCGTTCATTATACTCTGGATAGAAGTCCAATAAATGACCCTGTGAAGTAAATGGAATGGTAATCACGGATACGATTGTAGAAGGCGCTAGCACGGTAGGATGTCGTTTTATTTTTCATGTTCCCAACCTACATCCACATTGATGGATTTTTCAGGCTTTAAGTCAGATTGCTAACCCAATACCACCCCATCTCGAGCCGTACCGCCACCAAGGCCACCGCTCAATGGGTTACCCGAATACATTTCCTAGTTGTAATATAATTCTGCCCATACGCTCATTATAACTCGTGCCAATATTCGCTTTCAAACGATTATGTACGTCCCCACGTAAGTTATGTAGCATACCTACATTGAGAAAGTCAAATTGCTACCGAATAGGCTGCTGTGGTCTCAGACGCACAATCGGTGTGATCGTGGTGTTTTTATTCACTTGCCAATCATCTTGTACATACATATTCTTTTTGAATATCTGCTTCGCCTACCGTCACACGATGTGTGAGGCATCGCCTTTTTGAACTGTACGTTATTCAGTTTCATCGTATGATTTTACCATTGATTTCATAGGCTTGCCCGTATGAGTAAGTACACGATGGTACTTTGTCTAATACGGGGATTCACTACTGCGCGACTTTAATCCCAGGATTTTGCTCATACAATTTGTTTACTAACTCATTAAAACGATCTCCCGTTTTCGGACGTAGTATGATTCAAGAAATAGGAAATGCGGTTATTACTATTCATGTGAGAACCTTCGATTTCTTTTGGTACATTGTCCACTAAATCAAAGGCATGTTCTTGGCTGAAAAATTCTTCATAGGTAAAGGAAGGTAAATAATCCCGTCTTTGTAGCACCTTTTTCATAGCCATACCACTCTTTCAAACGGTTCCAATATGGCGTGCCGTCTGCATCCTTTTTCAATCGGATAATCTTTCCACGCGAGATCCCACTTCATGCGTGATTGGATCTTCTTTCAAATGCTTTATCATAATCCCATGGGTTGATGAATCATTTTGTCGTTTTAGGCGCACTTTTTAAACGACTACCACTCACCTTTTCTCTTTTGATAGCACATCCAGTACTGACGTAAATGCTTGTCATTGACAGCAATATGAAAAGTCCGAATGGACGTCAAATTGGAGAATGATCAATAGTATCCACTTGATTCAATTCATTGGCACCAAAGAGGTACATGACCCCACTGTATTGGTTAAGGTTACATCATTTTCTTTCAATTTCGCGTAGTTTACTTCTACGTCCCAATTGATTTTCTTGATTTTTAGCATGCCAACCGATACTATATTGGTTTCGTTTGATACTCCGTTTAATTGCACTCTGGGGCCATTAAAGAGTTAGACCCCTTATTAAAACGATGCAATTCTTCTTTATGTTGGTCCACACGAATGTCTACCCCATGGTTTTTATTCGCTTGCCAATGAGCACTCATACCAAGTATTAGATTGTTCTCCAAAGTAGCGCAAAGAGTTCTTTGCAAAGACAGTCATATCGTCATGTGCTAATTCTACGCGCTTTCTTGGGTTCACTGCATACAGACATCAGCATCACGTTTACTGCCATAAAATGGCCATAATATTAATATTGCCAGTACCTGTATCTGCACGCATAAAGAAGTTAGAATATGGCATAGAACCTTTTGTCACCTTTTGTGCGCAAAGATCTCACATTAAATTGAAGTCCGCTCTTCTTTGTTGGTTTCTTCGTCACTACATTGATGACGCCACCAATAGCATCCAAACGTATTTCGCAGAGGTCGCCTTTGGACCACCTCAATATGGTCTAAATTTTCTGCCCCTAGACGCATCAACTCATCGCTTGCCCTGCATATTTAGCGCAAACTCACCAATAGCCGGTTGTCCATCAATTAAGATCAACGTATGGCGTGGGTCTGCACCACGAATGGATACGCCTCGCGACCCATCGCATCTACCTGTACGAGATACACCCGTTTCATGGAACACTACATCTTCTACATTTTTAGCCTGTGTGTTTAATGTCTTTTGCGTACGATGGTCGTATCGTCGCGCGTTTCATATTGCTCCGCCGCTTTCAGTCTATCTGCTTTCTACGTATACGGTATTGTCTCGTCACGCGCCGTGGAACATACCCATCCACGCCTACAATAGCACCGTATAACAATACATATTTACTGGTCTTTCTTTGATACATCATAACCTCATATAAAAATAAGTTTTCCTATATACGGCAGAGGCTACCACACCTCACGATATACCAGATTTTGCTGTCCGCAAGGTTTTCTTTTGCAAATGAAAGAAGCCAATTTATTTACCTCACACACTTTAATTTGCCCATTGTAAACCGTTGCAATAGTCTCCCTTAACATATCTATAATGAAAATAAAAGTCAATTAGAATTTCAGTCTTTATTCATCTTTATATTAGATAGTATTCAAATTGCTTTTGTTATAATAGTATTCTTAATTTTCATTGTAAAATTCGCTATATGTAGCTACCAATCTATATATTAGTAGCATCAATAGATTTTCTTTCAACGATTACTCCAGAAACACGAAAAGAGGAATGGCACTATTTATGATCCATTCCTCTTTTTACGCACTATATAATTTTACAGATGGGGGTTCCCCTAACATACAGTATACGTATGGTCTAACAACTGTTCCCACTCATATATTTCGCTTTAAATGCTTGCTAATTGTTAGCTACTTCTAATGGCATGCCTTCGCCTTGGAAGTGAGCAGATGCTTTTGTTGCATTTTCTTCGTAGGCTGTTGGCACAATTTTTGTAAAGCGCTCTTTTATACACTACCAGCTTTTCAAGCATGTGACGACCTTGTTTAGAGTTCGTATCAATACATGTTGTTGTACTAACTCATGAATCCGTGCTAGGTCACTTTCACTAGGTTTGCGAAGTTCCACAAGTCCTGTATTGCAGTAGCGTCCATCTAAATCAAGTACATACGCATAGCCACCGGACATGCCAGCCCCAAAGTTACAGCCCACACGACCAAGGACAAGGACCTCACCGCCGGTCATGTATTCGCAACCGTGGTCGCCCACACCTTCTGGCAACGGCTGTGATACCGCTATTACGAACGCAGAACCGTTCCCCAGCGACGCCGTTGATATAAGCGACCAGAGGTAGCCCCATAGAATGCCACGTTACCGATTAAGATGTTTTCATGCGCCTCGTAGGTCGCCGCCTTTGGTGGGTACGCAGATGATAGTACCACCGGACAAGCCTTTACCACAGGTAATCGTTAGCATCCCCTTCGAGTTCTAATGTCACTACCATTCGGAATGAAAGCGCCGAAACTTTGACCAGACAGAACCAACGAAGTTCAATTTGATAGTATTCTCTGGCAAGCCCGCTTCACCGTAACGACGAACTACTTCGCCACCACGACCAAGTGCCTCACAATGATTCACATTGCTGATAGCCAATTTAGCACTGAATTGGTTTTTGATCATCCAAGGCGGGACGGCACATGCGAAGTAATTTTTCATATCCAAGGTGCGTTCCAATTCATGGTGTGATCGATGCTGTGTAAATGTCCCACAGAGGCATCTGTATATGGTTTAAACAAGATTCGTTTCAAGTCCACACGAGACAATTTTGAAATTATCGTCTTGTGAGCGTTGGCGCACCATCGATACGACCTACTAGCTCACGAACACTGCGTGGATACCTAAGCGAGCCATGATTTCGCGCAATTCTTGGGCGATGAACTTCATCAAATCTTTTCCACGTATTCTGGTTTACCCGTGAATTTAGCCCGCAATTTCTCGTCTTGTGTGGCCACCCCGTACGGGCATGTATTCATGTGGCAAACCCGTGCCATACAGGGCGACCCCACTGCTACTAATGGCAAGGTACCAAATCCGAATAATTCCGCTCCTAACAAGCGTCAATCGCTACATCATAACCAGTCATCAATTTACTGTCTACTTCCAGTTGTACACGGTCACGCAAACGATTCAACATCAAGGTTTGATGTGTTTCTGAAACCCATCCCATGGCACACCGCATGTTTTACCGATGTACGATCTCGTCGCACCAGTACCACCATCATAGCCGGAGATGGGGATGCATCTGCTTTCGCTTTCGCCTACCCCTGGCAAAGAATGGGTACCTACCCCGAGCTTCTGAAGTCAATTTTACAGAAATCGCGCACTTGTTAACGCATTTCAAATCATAAAATTAACTCTGCCAAGTCTTCGATAGAGTAAATATCGTGATGTGGTGGAGGATACGAGCTCACACGGTGTAGAATGACGAGCTTCGCAACATCTGGATATACCTTTTTACCCGGTAATTGACCGCCCCTCACGGTTTCGCACCTTGGGCACATTTGATTTGTAATTCTTTCCGCATGTACCCAAGCAATTCAGTAGTCACCCCAAAGCGACCAGACGCAATTTGTTTTACTTCGCTGTTGCGGTTGTCTCCATTGGCATCGAGAACAAAGCGACTAGTATCTTCTCCGCCTTCCCCAGAGTTCGACGTGGATCCTAAGCGATTCATAGCGATCGCAATCGCTTCGTGCGCCTCTTTACTGATAGCACCGTAACTCATAGCGCCCGACTTTTAAAGCGTTCACAATGTCTTCCACTGGTTCTACTTCTTCCACAGGAATGCCACCACCTACGGGAAGTTCAATTCCATCAAGCTACGCAACGTTACATGGTAATCTTCACGAATCATTTTTAGAGTATTCTTTTGTATGTATTGTAATCCCCTTCGATTAAAGATGTTTTGCAATAACTTAATCGTAATGGATTGAATAAATGCTCCTCCCCACTCTTTCATAGGACCGTACCAACCGCGCCTGGTTCCTAGGACTCTCACATTCTCTTTGAAAGCTCGTTGGAATCGCTCTAAGGTTTCATGAGCTACTCCACCTAAGCCGATACCGCCAATGCGTGTCGGGTGTGTTCGAAAAGTAGGTGTTAATAAGTTCGTATTCGCTTCAATGCCTCAAAGATTTGCGCCCTCCATGGTAACTGCGTACGGTAGAGATGCCCATTTTTAGACATGACTTTCATAATGCCAGACACAGAGGCCTTTGATATAATTCGCTTCTGCCCTTCTGGTGTGAGGTCACCAAAGCGATTCGTTGCTTGTAGCTCGCGAACTGTTGCTACTGCCACGTATGGATTGATCAGCCGTCACACCCGATAACCTAATAATGTACAGAAATGATGCACTCACGAGGTTCCCCAGATTCCAAGATTAAGCCCATTTCTGTGCAACACAGTTAATTAAGTGATTGTGCACCTCTGCCACTGCCAATAAGGTCGGAATCGGTGCATGGTGTTCGTCCACGCCACGGTCAGACAAAATCAATACGTTTTGGTCCGTGCGAGTCTGTCCTCTGCATCTTTTACACAAACGGTCGAGGGCTTCTTTCATACCTTCCGCACCTTTGGCGGGATCAAATAAGATGGACAGAGTCACAGATTTCATACGGCGCAGTCCAATTGTTTAATACTTGCCACTTGGTTCGTTATAATTGAGTTCGCATAGAAACCGCGTACGTACCCACTTTGTTAGGATCCGTCAAGCTACCGCTATTGCCTAGCATCACTCGTGTGGATGTCACCATTTCTTCTGCGGATCGCATCGATTGCGGATTTGTCACCTGTGCAAATAACTGTTTGAAATAGGAATGCAACATTTGTGGTTTTGTCGGACAGAATCGCTGCGAGTGGTGCATCAGCCCCCATAGATCCTACAGTGATCTTTCCCATCTTTGCCATAGGGACAATCATGCACCAAATCTTCTTGGGTATAGCTCGAAAACTTACTTGTTGCATGAGACAAGTCCCCACCTCTGGGATGCTATCTTCTGTAGCTTGTTGAATCTCCGACAAGTGAATCACATGCCTTTCACCCACTCATGGTACGGCAATTCTGTGGCTACTCGTTGTTTAATTTCTTCATCGGGAAAATGATGCGCCCTTCTTCTGTGTCGATTAAGAGCATTTTACCTGGTTCTAATCGGCCCTTTCGCACGAATCATATCATCGGCTTCGTTCACTACACCTACTTCAGATGCCATGATCACACGGTCATCAGCAGTCACATAGTAACGAGCGGGTGCGCAAGCCATTTCTGTCTAGCACACCACCAATCACAGTCCCATCAGTAAAGCCCATCGCCGCCGGACCATCCCATGGTTCCATCATGAAACTGTTGAACCTGTAGTAAGTCATGTTTTTCTTGGCTCATCAAGGTATTGCGCTCCCACGGTTCTGGAATCATCATCATGATCGCATGAGGAGTAGCCACGGCCTGTCATATGCAAGAACTCAAGGGTATTGTCGAACATGGCAGAGTCAGAGCCTGTATCATCAACAACAGGGAACACTTTTTAATATCTGAGAATAAATGGAGATTCTGCTTTTCCTTCACGAGCATTAATCCAGTTCACATTGCCACGGATGGTATTGATTTCCCATTATGTACTAAATAACGGTTACAGGATGAGCCGTGCCCAGCTTGGGGAATGTATTCGTACTAAAAACGGAATGAACCATCGCCAAGGCAGAGGTGAAATCTAAATCGTTCAAATCTAGGTAAAAGTTTCAGCAATTGCACTGGTGTCAACATACCTTTATAAACGATCGTTTTAGATGACAAAGAGGCAATGTAGAAATCGCTACTCATTTCTTTTGCTCAATGGGACGATGCGTTTTTCTGCAACTTTACGAATCATATATAATTTGCGTTCAAACTCTGCTTGGTTTGTCACTTCTGGACCTTTACCAATAAGGATGGATCATCCAGGACGAGATGTAATGCTTACTCATGGCCGACTGCCGTAAGTCTACAACGGCACTTCACGCCAGCCTAATACGATTTGACCTTCCTCGCGAACAACCTCTTCAAGAATGCGCTTTTGCTCATTACGCAATGTTTCAGTACTTCATGAGCAAAGACCACTGCCTCCCCGTAATCGCCTGCGGTGGTAAATGGATACCTAACACTTCGCTTGTCACGGCGGGAAAAAGTCATGTGGAATTTGTACTAAGATGCCCGCTCCATCGCCAGTATCCTTATCGGCGCCAGCACCACACGATGTTCCAAGCGCTCAAGAATACGCAAGCCATCGTCGATAATATCGTGGGACTTTTTACCTTTAATATTCACCACAAATCCCATACCGCACGCATCTTTTCAAATTGGGAACTATACAAACCATTCGCTTCCAAAATGTCGCCTGCTCCTCATGTTGTTTTGCAATGGTACTCATTTCCATCATAACCCTCTCCTCCTGTAGGTTCTCTATTACTACACTAGCGTACTTAACACTAGGTATACACATACTGAAAGTTCTAATTCATATGTCAACTGACTGTACTCACAGATAGTTCGGCACATGCTAGTATTAGCATCCACCTACTATATACTCACTCTGTAAAGAATTAGCCTCTTATGATAATCAGTAACTACATTTTCATAATAATCATCAAATATAGTTCTAATTTACAGAATATAGAACTGTATATTATACTAGCATTATAGTATTTTTCAATACATATGATCATATGGGCGCGTATTCTTAAATGATTTATCTCTTTTTACTTCTTATCCCATAATACTGCAACCTCATATTATTGTTATGTATCTATCAACTCTTCAAAAATTTATACATTTACTTTCATGGGGTCTTTCAACATTACTTTCATCCACACCCTTATATATGCCACTATATAAGAAAACGCACAGCTACTAAAGGTAACCATGCGTTTACGTCATTAGTAAAAGTATTCTATGTACGATGCGAACAATCGACCCTTCTGGTGCTTCCGATTTCACCATGTTGAGATGCCCAGTAATGTTTCTGCGCAATTTTGTTAATGTTGGACCCATTTCATCCCATGCCGCTTAACGAAGAAAATATCTTCTTCTTTTGGTATGTACCATGCCAACAGAGAACAGCCCACAAATTGCTATGAGGACCACAGTCTTGAAGTCTTTCAACTCTTCTTTGTAAACTTCACGATGTCTCTACGGTCCTTTCAACAATGTTCCGCCACATACATCAAAGGAACGACGTGTAATAGATGGAAGAATACTATCGGATTTTAGGCGTTACTAATTTGCCATCTTTCGTGATGAAAATAAAGTTAGCTCCACCAGTTTCTTCTGCTCGTGTGCGAGTCTGTGGATCTCGTGCTATTCTCTGCATAGCGAGCCTTCATGGGTCGCTTTCTAAGGCATGCAAGCTCATAGCATAGTTCAAACCCGCTTTAATATGACCTGTACCATGTGGCGCGCGCGGTCAAAATCGGAAATTTGGATTTTCAATGGCTTCCACCGCCTTTGAAATAATCCCTCACAGGAGTACCAAAAATACGGAATGGAACTCTCATCTGTCGGTTTCACACCGATAACACTATTGGTACATTCCATCAAGAATGGACGAAGATACAAACTACCACCCGTGCTGTATGGGTAAGACAAACGGGTTCGCTTTGTCCACTTTCTCTTCACGGCCTCGATAAAACTGATCCGTTGTAGAGATGGCTGCATTACAAGATAGTATTTTGCAGAATCATGCAAACGCTGTGCATTCAAATCTGGGCGGAAACACACAATGTGATCCATCCTTCGTGTAATGAGGTCAAACCTTCAAAAATCGTTTGCGCGTATTGAATACACCAGCGCATTCATTGAGGACAATATCTTTCCGCCTCTTATCCGTCAAACCGCTTTCATCCCAGCTGACATTCTTGAAATTAGACACATAACGGAATGGCGTTTCTTTATAACTAAAATCTAAATTGTTCATATCAATCTTTGCATACACAGTCCCTACAATCTCCATGCTCCGTGAAAGCCTCATACTTCTCTGTATTTTCCACTTCCACATTATATGAATATTCACCCATGGTTTGTGCTAGATACTATTAATACACCTAACACGGAAAATGTACAAGAGTATATGCCTAAAGATGAGTGGATTCTGAACATACATACTACTTAACATTGGGGAACTTTTATGTATAACGAAAAAGTTCCCCAATTATTACACGCCTCTTTGAATCTGAAAATTTAATACTATCCCATCCATTCTCTGGAACAACCCCAGTTGGCTCGATTTCTAGTATCTCATCTACCAATCTTCAGTCACATACAAAGAGTAAACTTCTTTCCATGATTCTGGTATAGGTGTACTTTCATGAAAACCAATAACATATACAATATTTTATAAAGCTCAAGCACACTCTAGTGGTCATCATCATAATGTTTTATCTTCATTCCCACAATAAAGATACAAAATCTTTTAAGAAAAATACAATCGGTTTCTGTCGTATCTCGCAATCCTCTAAGCATATATTGTTCTAATCTATCCAAAGAGTCCAATTTTTCCATTCACATACTTAGACCTTAACATCACTACACAGCCCTATCTTTGTGCATCTGTTAAATCCAATACAAATGTATCTTCATTAGTTGTTATCTTTTCTCGTCGCAAAATTATACTCCGATTCTTCCAAATAAATAATCTCATTATGGGGCGGATCTATCGTTTTTCTGTCCAAGGAGTCTCTTGCACATAGTATATTACACACAGCTCTAATGGTATGGATGACCAAGATTCCATAGCTTTCCTGTTTTCAACAGCCCACCAGGGCATAACATCATCGACAGCTTGATCCACACCAATAGAGCATCTAAATCTCTATGCATATTAAAAGAAAATATGTCCCCAAATAACCTAGAACTCCACTTTTCTTCATCGCTATATCCAGATTTCTGAAAATGATATAGAGTTCTCGAGACAGGTTCTCATTTTAGCACATTACCATACACATGGATATCTTCCAAAATGATGCAAGTTAACAATATTTTCATCAATGAGTAACTTTTCGTAACAACCTTGTGGCATATCATCCCAAGTATCAACATGATTTCCATCAAACTCATCATCATTCTGTGGCCCGCACTATTCTCCATATGCAAAGACCTATACCGTCTGAAAATCAGCTTCCATAGAAACTATACGCGCCAATGGATATTCTTTCTCTAGTTATATTTATTCTCCAGAGAGGTATTTGTGTCTCCTGTCTATATTCTAAATTATTGCACTACCTCCACGTTTTTCCATACTTTTGACTGCCTCTACATAAAATTATATGTCCCTGAGATGAAACAGGTATCTCATCTATGTTAAGTGTACATATATGGTATTAAAAATCTGTCGTTTCTGATAATCATCAGGATTTCTAACTACTGTACTAGTATTAATCACATGTACAAATTCATTGTAATTCATAACTCCTTTCCTTTTTACGAGAAAGGAAATTCTTATCTTCAATGGTATATATTTGTTTCTGTCAAATCTATAATCAGAATGCCAACCTGAGTATATATATACACATATTTAGATTGAATCTTTATATATCCCGGATATGCTAACAAACGATGTTGCGTTACATCCATTAACTCTCCATCAGCATCTGAAAAGGTAAATATGTTAATCCCTGATACTATATCTTCACTAGCTACTGTTTGATCTGAATATTCCTTCATCCAATTTCTTTCCCAACTCTGGCTTTCCCTCGTATTTTTGAAAAAGTAACATCCTCACCTCGTTCAGCGGAAATGCTCCTTTTGTCCACATTCTCTTTTCAGAATAACCCCCATCATATATTTCCGGAACACACTAAGGTCTCTACGCAGATGTAATATCCATCAAGGGTCACCTACTAAGACCTCATTATCATCCTCACTGCTTAATAATCTAGCACTGACTGTAAAATAATCGCATTCATCACGATTCCTAACTAAAAGTAGTCCAATTTTTATCATCCCAAGTATGTATATCTTCCACCTTATAATACTGAAAGTCGTGCACCACATCATTACTAAGCTATTACAAAATATGCCACGGCAGAATAAGAACAGAGCACTAACAAACGCCACCTGACCCTCAGAACTATCTCAACAGCGGCAACTTTCACTAGCACCTCACGGTTTCAATCGTGACATCATCCCGCTAAACACAGCAGCGTATGATCATCTAAAATAATATGTCCAACACTGTGTATTTACGTTCCTATCACAACCGTAATCATTTCCTAGGATTTGCCCTCACGTAGCAGATCATCTCTTGAGGGACTCGGTCCTCACAGGCGAACAGAAGAGTCACGATTACAGTCTGGAGCAAAACCCACGTGGGATCAGTTTGTGGAAGACTATGTCGGGCTCATCTCCCTTTCATCCACACATAGGGTAGCCCGATATGGAATGAATAGAAAAGGCTCTCAAGGAATGTCCCCAGAGGAGTCTTTTTCGTCTTGCAGTAGTTTGTCATCCTGAGATGACTATATAATAACTTCGTTCAGCGCGCAAACCAACTTACACATTTCGCTGACTCACGGAGTTGAAGTTACTAACTAAATTATTCCGGCTTTTTAAATTTTGGAGATGTTGGACATGTTTCAGGGTAGCATCTTTTGCGAGCACCTAAATCACCGCTACGATCTACATCATATGTTGTGTAGTAGCAATTCATAAAGCAATGAGCCAATGGTTTCTAAAAATTAGCATACGCGTCTTTAATTTCAGGATTTTCATAAGAAGAACGAAGCTTCATGTTGGGATCCAATATAAAGACCCTCGATACGTTTCACCTTTTACTTTATTCGCCACTGGTAATTTTGCGCGTGAGTTTGTCCACCACCGCCGATACAGCCACGGGCAAGCCATCATTCGATGATCATATGTTTTACGAGTTTCTTTCAATTCATTTAGAGTTCACGGATGTTTTTACCACCATGACAAACCGCCACGTTGATTGTATGTCCAGATTTCTACAGTTGCTTCTTTCACACCGTCCATACCACGCGTCTGTTAAAATTAAGAATGGGGCTGGAGATGGTTCGTCACCAGTGATGAATTTATAGGATGCAGCATGCTTTCCTGCACCACCAGTATGTACCGAGATAACTATGATAGCGGACCGATGAATTTATCGTATGCAGGTCTTCCTACGCATAGTTCTGCTTCCACGAATCCATTGTGCAAATTCGCACTGTAGTAATACAGATATCTGTATCTGGACCCCAAATCTTCACCAGTGTATCGAGACGCATTGTTTTGCTCAGGACGACGAATTTCTGCTTTTTAGCAGTACAAGGAGCTGCAGATACGGATACGATGTTCTTAGGATCAATATTCATATGCAAAATATGTTTTTGACCATAGCAGATTCCATGGCAATACAGCTACGAGCTGAAGAAATATGATACGTATTCTGGGAAGAATGTTTCAGAAATTTTACCCATGTCGGGCAACAGCTAGTGAATTGTGGTAATGGTCCTGTGCCATGTAATTTACGTTCTAACAATTCGCTTGCTTCTTCCATGATTGTTAAGTCAGCACCGAAGTTAGTATCTACTACATAGTCCAGCACTCTAACTTGCGACGAAGAGCGCCTACCATTTTGCCTTCTTGGTATGTACCAGGCTCAAATCCAAATTCTTCACCAATGGATACACGAACAGGCGGCGCTGTTTGGATAACCACGATTTTCTCTGGATCTGCAATGGCTTCTTTTTACTTTATCTAATTCTGTACGTTCGTACATTGCACCAAATGGGCAAATTACCGCACATTGACCACATTGGATACGAATGGGATTATCTCCTGTTTGGCTCCAAATCATAGTAGTCAAGTACGCTCATAGTGTCAGCACGTGCTTTACGACATAGAGTACAGTTCTTGCATTTTTCTAAATCATGAATAATCGCCACATTATCCTCAACAATAGGGCGCGGCGATCAAGATGTTGGAATCGACTTTCGAAACTCATTATTATGACCTCACATAGTGTAAACAATACTAGTTAGTGTATTCATTAACTTTTCCGTCATATTATAACAAATATTCAGCCTTGTGAAATAAATAAATGGGCCATTTATTTTTCCTATTCTTTAAGTTCTAATAAAATTTTACACATCCATTTAGAATACACATTTATATCGTTTTTGTGTTACTTTTATCACATATATAGATTTTTGTTATATATTTTTCATTTTTATATCTTTTCAAAATCCATATACCCTAATAACTACTAGGATTTTTGCCTAGATACTGAAAACAGGAGAGTTTCCCTCCTGCTTCGCTTTTATTTCAGTTCAAACAAAGGGGTGTTCTTCGCTTGATCCCCCAAGGCTGTTTCGTGTGAAAGTATTAATCAGTGTTGCACCGCCAATGTTGGTGTTAAGCGGCCCTCGATGACAGCGTCTTCGATGCCACCCCGACACGCTCACAATCTACTGGAGCTCGATAGAACAAGTTTTGCAAAATGTTCTTCCACCATGGAGCTATACCCATGATAAGGTTTGATCACGGCGGCGTGCTTGTAGCACTCCATTGCCTTCACATTGTTCCATGAATTTTTCGATAACCCCTGCGCACAATTCCATGATACCATCCCCTGTGTAAGCAGAGCATGTGTACGCATGGGTTGTCCGTGTTCCGTCGCATCCCCGAATGAACCATAAAAATACGTTCGTATTCTTGACGCGTCACTTTGGCACGTTGCAAGTTATCTCCATCGGCCTTATTAACAACGATGGCATCTGCCAATTCCATAACGCCTTTCATGCCTTGCATTCATCACCGGCAGCAGTCAACACAACGAGCAAGAAAAGTCTACCATGGAACGCACTGTCGTTTCCTTTGACCGACCCCTACGGTTTCTACTAGGATCGTATCATACCCAGCTGACTTCACATAATAGCAACGTTTCTCTACTTTTACGCGTCAAACCGCCCAAAGTACCGCCTGATGGGGATGGACGAATGAGATGCATTCGGCTCCCGTGAAAGTTGTTCCATCCGCGTTTTATCCTAGGATAGACCCGCCAGTCACTGTACTCGATGGGTCGACCGCAAAAGAACAGCCACCTATGACCATTTTGACACAGCTTTGTCCCTAGTGCTTCAATCAAAGTCGTTACCGCACCGGTACCCCTGTTATCCCTACACGGGTAGATTTACCAGTATATGGCAATAATCGTTGGATTACCTGTGGGCCATTTCAAAATGAGGGCTGGCAGCATTACTTTCAATTAAAGTAATGGCACGGGATAAAACCATTCGATTACCGACTAGCACCCCTTCTACATAGTCATCAACGGTCAATTTTTCCGTTTTACTACCTTAGGAGCTACTGGTTTTTGTGGCGCATGGTGTGCATCCATCCCATCATGCCCACCGTCCACACCGCGCATAACACGGCATGCAAATTTATCATCTTTTCTCCTCAAGGAACCCAAGAAGGCTTATAGGTGTCATCACTCATAAGACGCACCCTCCTTTCACCGATTCGAATATGCACAACACGCAATCGGTAGCCCGAGCTACAAAAGTAGCACGAGGCACTGACTACGTGTCATGTCTTACCTATTTACGAGTTTAGAATCGTCTATTCAGATTATTCTTCCTCTTCAGCGTTCTTCTAATAATTCGAGAACTTTTTAGCACAAACTGGAATGATTGTGCCGGTCAGATCGTAAGCGCACCATGCTCATAGAGATAATCACTGATCTTGTAGCGGGATAACGCCACCGATAACAACCATAATATCTTCACGGCCTAATTTTTAAGTTCTTCACACAATTGAGGCATTAATGTTTTGTGACATATCGCTAGGAACTCATACCTACGATATGTACGTCATTATCTACCGCATCTTTCCTTTGCTTCTTCTGGAGTTTGGAATAAAGGTCCGATATCTACGTCGCAGCCCTATATCTGCGAAGGCTGTAGAAATTACCTTAGCTCCGCGGTCGTGACCATCTTGACCCATTTCGCTACGAAAAATACGAGGACGGCGACCATGTTTTTCTTCAAATTTTTTCCAGTCATGCTTGCGTACTTCTGTGATGACATCGTCATCGCTGAGATTCGCTACTGTATCACCGGAAATAGAGCGAATGAGTCGCTTTATGACAGTCCATACCTACCGCATCAGAGATTTCACCTTTAGACGCACGAGCACGGTACGCTTCTACGGCTAATTCAAGCAAGTTTCCTTCTCCTGTTTCCATCTGCTTTTGTAATCGCATCCAAACAGTTGCGTACTTTTGTCATTATCACGATTAGCACGCAATGTTTTCAATCGTTCGATCTGTGCCAAACGTACAGCTGTATTGTCTACTTCAAGATATCTAATGGATCTTCTTTATCAAGAGCGTAAAGTGGTTAACACCGACGATTTTCACTGCCGGAGTCAATATGCGCTCGCGACGGTACAGGCTATTCGATACGCATTTTTGGAAGACCTGTATCAGTCGCTAGACACCACCCAATGCTTCAACTTCTTGGATATGAGCCCATGCTTTACGGATCAATTGGTTAGTCAAAGAATTCTACATAGTAGGGAACACTCGTGGGTCGATAACTTTACATACGTTAGTTTTCATCTTGGATATACAATTGCGTATTACGAGCAATCACGAGCCGGAAGTCTGTAGGCAATGCAATCGCTTCGTCAAGAGCGTTCGTATGCAAGGATTGCGTATGACCCAAAGTTTCTTTGCCATCGCTTCGATACAAGTACAGTGATGTTATTGAGATGGATCTTGTTCTGTTAAAGACCAACCGGATGTTTGGGAGTGATACGCAATGCCATGATTTAACATTTTTGGACCAAAGGATTTAACAATTTTAGCCCATAACATGCGACACCGCACGCATGAGTTTCATAGTAGTTTTTACCCACTGCCCAGAAGAAGGATAAGCGCGGTGCGGGTGGTCAACTGTCGACCATGTCGCCACCTGTACGCAAGTATTCCAAACCATCGGCCAATGTGTAGCAGCTAATTCGATATCCGCTGTAGCCCACGCTTCTTGCATATGGTAACCGAAATGGAAATACTGTTGAATTTAGGCATGTATTTGGATGTATAGGGCAAAGAATATCACCAATGATACGCATATATCTGCTGGTGGATAAATGTAAGTATTACGCACCATGAACTCTTTCAAGATATCATTTTGAATCGTACCTGCACATAACGGATTTATCTACGCCTTGTTCTTCACTGACTAAGATATAGAAAGCCATAACTGGTAATACGGCGCCATTCATTGTCATAGATACGAGACATTTGGTCCAATGGAGATGCCAGAGAACAAGATTTCCATATCGAAGATAGAGTCTACCGCAACGCCCGCTTTACCAACATCACCTACTACACGAGGATGGTCGAGTCATAACCACGGTGGTGGCCAAGTCGAAGGCGATAGACAAACCTTTTTGACCAGTGCTGTCAAGTTGACGGTAAAGGCATTGGATTCTTCCGCTGTGGAGAAAACCAGGCGTACTGACGTACTGTCCAGGACGTTGTACATACATTGTGCCATATGGTCCACGAAGATACGAGATACCCGCTACATATTGTAAATGGTTACATTGATCATAAATAGAGGAATCATACACAGGACCCACATCGATTTGTTCCATAGTACGTATGAGTTGTCATCATAAGATTTGCCAGTTTCAGCTTGCAATTGCTCTTTCCAGCATCGAAATCGGATGCTTTCGGCTAGCGACTGTAAAGGAATATTTCCAAAAATCCGGAATCATCTACATCATTCCTTTCTCGCGTTGCATTGCTAATAATGTTTGATAGCAATTGGAGCGTACACTAATATAATCATCCATGCTCTGCGCATCAAAGCTCTTTCAACTCTGCAGATGGAGCCCTGCCAGATATACTCTTTGCAGCTGGTCCGAGCGGCTTTGATAGGCTTTCGATCGGTGGCGCCAATTCTGGATATGTATCGTCAGTGGAACAGTACAATCGTTACGTCTGCATTAGAATCTAAAGCATTGCAGCTTCGTCCACAGTTGAGAATCCATCATTAGTAAGCGCGTCAAATTCAGCTACTTGCATGAAAAAGTATAAAATCGGCTCTCGCTTTATGTTGTGGAATAGGTCCCATATTAGCCAAGAAGATCTTAACATTGTCCCCATTATGTGTTTCTTTGAAAGTTTCAGTGCGCATACGTAATTCTTCGTATTGTTCTGTCCAACGATGGGATAGAAATTGCTTTCACTGTCACTACCTTCACTGCCATCAGCTAAAGGTGCAAACACTTGACCAGCTTGCCCCAGCTACAAGTGCTGTATAAAAGTTGCGCTCACCAAAAGACCCACTTCGCTGAAGTCAGATTCTTGTAATTTTTAAGAGCTACTCCTGTCGCATCCGTAGTGCCCACATTAGCTAATGCACTGATGCGAGCTTAGTGTAAACCCGTCAAAGTCTCACCGCCGGCACTTCTAACAATTCTTCCGTCATATTTGGATACATGTTACTACCAACAGCGCGATCTTTACGAGTTGCCGAAAGTTTTAAAAAGCGACTTTTTGTAAAATAGCGTCCACAGCGTCTTGTGTTTCGCCAGATGCTAATGTTTCTAAATGCCACCTTTACCTTCTAATTCTTGGAATAATGCCCAAGATTTTTCAGTCAATTCTGTGTTAATGGTTCCAAAATGCACGACTACCGCCTGCTTTCGGGTCCACTGGTTGAATGAAAGTTGAACTCTTGTTGCTCCATGATTTGGACATTACGAGCAATACGGCGAGAGAGTTCATCACTTGGACGAATACAGCCGTCAAGAGGACGTACGAACATGCCGTCCATACCGCCTACCACTGCGGAGAAGGATTGAGAACCAGAGACGCAATAAGTTTACATATGGGTCAAATACAGTTTGATGCAAAGTGAGATGTGCTTACGAACAAGTTGATTTTCTTCGCTTCTTCATCGCCTACCGCAATGTTCAATAATTTGAGCCCAAATCATTTTTAATAGCACGTAATTTTGCAATTTCCATAAAGAAATTTGCACCTACGCTCTACATGGAAACGGATTTGTTTCTGCAAATGTGTTTACATCAATGCCACGACGTTCCATAGCACGTAAATATGTCACAGCAGTAGACATAGCAAAGCCCTAATTCTTGCACGTCATTACCGCCACCATTGTGGTATACATCTGTGTCGACAAAGAACTGTACGCAATTGTGGCGCTGATGTGCCGATGCCAAGCAATGAGTATGTGCCATATCATCGAAAATATTCGTCCATAGGGCGTGTTAAGTGTCCATCTTGTGCCAATGTACCAATTGGATCTGCCCCAATCATGCCGGACAAGGATTTCACATCCACCCCTTGCGATTCGCAAAGTGCATGTAATAGCGTACTGCTTCGGCATACGCTACTAGCGCCTCGTACGAATATCTCAATTCTTTTTGTAGACAAGTCCATGCCTTTTAACAAAGCTTCCACTTTTCTACAGTAGACAAGGATACCCCCTACGTCGGCTACGTCCCAGATCAGCTCGCGGCATCCTGTCCTTTTTCCGTGTAGCGCTATCGAGTGTGAGACCGATGGCGTGCTAACCTCTAATTCAAAATTGTAACATGTCATGCATGTCAGCAATTGTTTTTCCTGTCACAACGTTGTGCAATTGTCAAGGTTTGTGGACATATCCACTAGCTTTCGCTCCCTCGTAAATTGCTATCACGACCGGATATGTCAAATTTTGAGTCAATCCTTCTTGGTCGCTCAACCAATCATTGGTTGTAAAGTAATTTCTTCGTATGTTTTGTATACATACTTTTTGGAAATCTTTTTCCTTTTAAGATACCTTCTACCGTCGTTTTCCACTCCTCGTAGGTGAGGGATGAAAACTCATCAAACGAGTACATCTGGTAGCTCAAACTGGTACTTCGTGAACTTGTGGTTCATGATGCTTGTCTTGTCCCATAGTCTAGCTTTCCTTTCTCTGACCACACAGGCATAGTGTCTCTTTATCAAACCATATTTTTCCAAGCAGATATGCTTCATCACAGAGATTCTAATAGCTTATGTAATCGTGCGACTCTAATAAAAAATAAAATAAACCTTAGAAAATGGGTATGCCTACCCGACCCTATAACTCATCACCCCTACCTGAGTCTTTTTGAGTGAAAGATAGTACTACCTTCATAAAAAGAAAACCGTTTTCGATTGAAAACGATAGGTTATGATTTAGCGTATGCTCTAGCGTAAAAACCATCTCTACCCGTCTCGCGGATCTAACGACATGCTTCTTACGGCAGTTCTTCTGACTCCAGGATCTTCGCTACACCCCGCCTTCCCAGTTTCCCAGTGACGTTACGCGAAGTTTTTGCTCCCCCTTTACAGCGGCGGGACCGTGTTGGCTTTTCACCAAACTTCCCTAATAAAGCCTTGCGGCGACACTAGTAAAGGCGAATATAAAGTTATACCTTGATTATAAACTGTTTTTGTGAAAGAATAGAGACGGCATTTACAGACTATACACAACATTTCACTTTTGACATAAATTTCAGTTATTATAAGATGCAATATTGCATTTTGTAATTTTATTTCTATCGAGTTAGCGTATATCTCATAATAGACCGTCAATTTATTACTAGTAGTTATTTTTCTTCATAATTTATATTTATTCTCAATATAAAAGTTGTATTCTAATATATGCACTCTCTCTATCTCTAAAATCTCTCACACACTACCTCGGAAGGCTCTTCTTTCGTCATCTACCACTCTTTTACCCCTCTAGCATCTACAACTCTTTACTCCTCTAGCATCTATCACCAGTCAACAAAGTCCCTCCTCCCAAACAACAGCATATACTAAACATGCAAAAACAGAGGGATGCTATCATAGCACTCTCTGTTCAATCTATCATATTCTGTTACAATGGATTATTTCTTTTCCACTCCATCACTAAACCCGTAATTGCGAATATGTTCTTTCAGTAATTTTAAATATTTTTCGCAATCGCACTTCGGCTCTAACATATGAGGCATTAAAACTAACCCATAGTCATCGTATCTTCTACATCTAATGGGATAGCGATGATCTTATCATCATTCAACTCACGGCTCAGTATACACGGAACTGATGGTGTATCCATTCAAGCCAACCATCAAGTTAAAAATAGTAGCACGGTCCGATACTTTTTATAGTCATTTTTCTATCCAAAGTACTCAAAATTTCCTCTGAGAAATAGAAGGAATTATCTTCCCTTGGTCATAGCACAAGTAGAGGGAACTCCTCTAAATCTTCCAATGTAATTTTATCTTGGTTCGCCAAAGGATGTTCGCACAAGAGCACATGCGGTTCTGTTTCAAACAACGGATAAAAGGTGAGCTTATACTCTTTAAACAATTTCTCCATCACTTGGCATTAAAATTATTTAAATACAGAATACCTAATTCACTTTTGAAAGTTGCTAAATCTTCAAAAATATTTTATGTCTCCGTCTCCGTAAGCCAAAGTGATATTCATCTGTGTCGACACTTTTTAATGAGTTCTACAAAGGCATGCACCACAAAAAGCATAATGCTGTGCAGAAAATAGAAGTGCTCCTTCCGCTTCGTATTGGATTTTATAGCGTTCTTCTAAAAGCTGTATGTTGATCTAATACTTGACGCGTATATCATAAACTCTCGCCCATCATGGGTCAAAGTTACCCCAGACTTCGTACGCAATAAGAGCTGAACCCCCATTTCATGTTCTAATTCTTTTCACTGCATTGATAAGCTAGGCTGGGATAAATATAATTCCTTAGCGCTGCTATCATTAATAGATCCTTTTCTCTGCAACTTTTCTCTAAGTATTGTAATTGTTGTATTCTCATTTGATTTGCCTTTTTCTATATCTATCATGAAGTATCATATGTATTGTAATTAATTCTTTCATAGGAATGAGCCTAACGAGTAAACTAAGATACTTACACGTTGAGCACTTCATGTTATTAACGATTCCATTGTCAATTTCATAGGAAATGACAATCTTGTACACTTATAATACATAAAAGACTACTCATAGTCAACATATAATTTTACTAAATTTATACTATTTTTACTAGTATATAACAGGAATCACCCTATCATGCCTACTACAACTATCTCTTCTATGCTCGGTATCATGCCCATATACAAGCCATCATTCCTTTACTAAACATCACACCTATGCAGTGCATTATCATTCCTATGCAAGTATCACTCATATGCAGCCATCACGCCCGCCAGAATTATGTAATACCCTATATAGTTTTTATTTATAACTGACTATATATATTATGAATTGGTCTCATATCGTAAAAATTGGTATTATAAGAACATGTTTTGACTGACAAGAAAGGACCTAGCCATGAGCGAAACTATACAACAAAAACGACCAACTTTATCCTATGAAAATATTCCTCCTAACACACAAGTAGGAGACGAAAATTATTGCAGTTTTTAGATGAATTGAAAAACTTAAAAACCAGAGTTTATTTCTGTCACATGTAGCAATAAACAACGCAATATAGAAGAAACGACGATTAAATTATCCAATTATGTGCAAAATACCTTGCATATCCCTACAAAAAGCCCATCTACCAGACTATCTCATTTATCTAAAGAACAAGTTAAAGTCTGTTATAGATAGACTCGATGAACTAGGGAGTTCATAAGTTATTAGCCCTCCGCGGTGACATCTTAGAAGATTCTGCCCTCCAGTAGGGGGATTTCAAATATGCTACAGAACTCGTGCATTTCGTCAAAGAATATGCTCCGCATTTCAAATCTCTGGCGCTTGCTATCCAGAAGTGCATCCAGATTCACGCAAGCCAATTACAAGATATTAAATTCTTGAAAGAAAAAGTAGATGCTGGCTGTGAACTACTAGTGACACAATTCTTCTTAGACAACAATGTCTTCTACGACTTCCAAGAAAAATGTGCCATTGCCGGGATTGAGGCGCCAATTCTAGCTGAGGTAATGCCAATCATCAACCGCAACCAAGCACTTCGTCTATTGACTAGCAATGCCACAGCCATCCTCGCAAATTCAAAGCAATCTTAGACAAATACGAGCATGATCCTGTGGTCTCTACGTGATGCAGGCCTTGCATACGCATTAAACCAGATCGTAGACCTCACAGAAGGCGTATCCGGCATTCACTTACTACAATGAACCAATCCAATACGGCTTTTGTATATCGAAAACGCCGCATCGACTTTTTATTTAGCTCTCCCATATATGAAAACAAATAAATAAGAAACGCTATACAGCCTACAACACATATAGTATACATACAAATTACAATATGCTCACCTAGTGTATCTTTCAAAGAGAACCTAGAGTATTCTTTTTATCATTTTAACCTATCATACTGAGTTATATTTATCGTTATATTGCTCAAAGGAGCGTGTAACAACATATCCCCTTAGCAACAGGGAAGTGTAACAAGATGCCCACTAAATATAATGCCGTGGCACGTTCTGAAAAGTTACAGAATACTCTATACGGGATGGTTCCCACCAAATATGGCTAACTCAAGAGCGTAATCTTTCTTGCCCCTGTTTGCAGTACCACCACTGCATCACCAGGAGCTACTGCAATATGATCTGGGACTTTCACCATGAATTGATCCATGCAATGCGTCCACGATACGTCAGGCACCATGAATCAGCACCACCCGCTTATTCGATAGAGCCTGCGATACCCATCGGCATAGCCTACGGGTATGGTAGCAATGGTCTCGCATCTGTTGTCGTTGTCGCCATATGCCTATGGATAAACCTTTTGGCAACAAGTTTGCACATGTACCACTTTTGCTATACAAACTCAAAAGTGCGCTTCAACCCCAATCGGTTAGACATCCATAGACGGCATAATGCCATATTGAAGGACCGGACGCGCATCGTTGAATAAAACTATCTTTCACCGCCAATAATCCAGCACTATTAGCCAAGGAAAACCGATAGTCCTCATCACGATGGGCACGAATCGTTTCTACTACCTTTCTAAACGGTGATACCCTGAAAGTTTAGCATGACTTTTGATCGGCGCATTCCATTTTCCAAATGCGAAAAGAATCCATCTACACACAAATATTCGTAAGATTCTACGTTCTCGAAAAGCCAATACATCTTCTGGATTACCGCCGATGCGATGCCTCCTGTATCTACGGCAATAGCGCACCTGCACAATCGTTCTACATGGCGACGAGAGCACACTCGTTCAAAGCCTCGGTAGATCCTGTAGATTCACTAAATAGCAGTGTGTCTAGGAATGGCCTTTCGACAACTAAATCAAAAGACTGGCAGAATGTTAAACCCAACAACAACCGGCACCGTTATCCCCGCTTCCACGCGCGGAATCGCCTCTTCAGGGAATGCCATCATGCTAACGAGACTCATCGCCTTCTCTCACGGCAATACGTCCCACCATGACACTTCCATGGCCGTACCCATTAGCTTTCACCACCGCTGCGTACTCGTGCACCACTCTGGCAGACAATCTTAATTCTTTTCGTAAATTACTTGTATTTGTGCTGCATCTATTTCACATAGGTAGGTCTCTCCATCACTCACCTTCTTATTCTTACATATAGGACACACATCATTTGTTGATATGTACTAGAACATCACTCAATAAAACTTATATATTCTAAAAACATTTATTATACTATTATACACCTCAAATAGGAATCAAATTTCTCTACATAATCAAATAATTTCTTATTTTCTTAAAAAGTTAGGTATAACTAATGTAGGCATATAGTCTTCCAATCATTTCTTATACTACCTCGACAAAAGGACTTCGACTACAGAATCTAGTGTGTAAGATTCTAAGTCAGTCCTTAGTTTATTACCCATGTACCCCTACCGTATACCCAAGAAACGTATATTAGATTTATGGCATATTGAAAGGCCATACCATTGGAATCACGATAAGACTTACAACAAAGCAAACCAAGATCATCAATGGAGCACCGCTTTCACATAGTCCATATAAATTTCGTAATTACGTGTGTTAATACTGACTGTATTAGGTGGTGTACTACTGGTGTGTAGCGAATGCGCAAGATGCTAAGAACGCCAATCGCCATAAGTACTGCATGAGGGCTTGCACCCATCGCTTGAGCAATAGAAATACCAATTGGGAGCCAACAATGCGCAAGATGCTGTATTGGGACATAAATTGTGTTAATACTACAAGATAAGATAAATAACACAGCTGTTGCAAAGTAAGGGCTTGGATTATTACCCATGATACCTTACTACTACTGCATTGGCAATCATTCTTACCTGCCCCAGAATCATTCATAGCGTACCGCTACTGGCATCATACCGCCAGCTCAGGAAAATAGGTTACCCAGTCTCATCGATTGATATGTTTTGTTTTTCTTCACAGCACCGTACTAATACGGCTAAAATAGCACCTCACGATAGTTGGGCTACATGAAGAGGAACGTTAATACCACTACTTTTAATGGATCAGACAATGCCATGAATAATACTACGCCTAATCAAGATGATACCCAGGAGTACCACATAGGATCATTAGAAATTTCACTCAGCATCTACTTCTTGCTCTACTTCAGCATCTGCATTACCACTCATGTTTAGGTAAGAAATGTTTACCAATTGTTACCATGTAGATCATAAATGCAACTGTTAAAAGGAATACCAATCCATGCGAATTCAAAGAAACCGAATTGAGTAGTTTTGTTTGACCTAATGCACCATTAATGATGATATTAGGTAAGGTACCTACTAATGTAATGATACCACCAATACTCGCCTGAAATGCCAGAGGCATCAATTGACGGGATGTTGGAATTTTAGCAGATGCACAGATACCAATAACTACTGGCAATAACGTCGCTGTACCAGTGTTGGAAAGCACAGAGGACATACCTGCATAACAAGTATTAAGGCAATCATAAGACCATTTTTCACTTTTACCCCGCTTTTGTTAACTACGAAATACCAATTTTTGTGCTAAACCAGTATGGAATAATGCAGACCAATAATAAACATACCTGCAAATAATACTACTGTACTATCAGATAAACCGCTAAATACTTGTTTCATTGGAATAACACTCATCAAAACCAAGTGCCATAGCACCACCGATAGAAGTAATTGGAGTGGAATAATTTCCCTGTTACAAAATAATAACGCCATTACACCAAGGACAATTAAGGTTTGTACAGCCGGATCCATAAGAATCAACTCCTCCCTAAGGGATACAATCCTTATTAGCCGCAAAGCACACTAGAAATAGGTGCATATAATATAGGAAGATAGGCTAATAAGAATCGAAGACAATCGCCGTCACCCATACCCTTCTTTTGTGCAAGGGTATCCAAAAGTGTAGCCACTCACCAAGTAGACCACGACGAAGACTATATCTTGTCCGTTTTTGAAACCATTTAGATTTTCGTTCTTCTCCAATGAGGAGTGCGGTGATAATAAAATAAAAAGCGCAATACAAATACACGTAAAAACCTTTGTTTCGTCTGATAATATCATAGGCGTCACCTCACGAGAAATAAAAAGTGAATAAAAAGTTTAAGTGTTTGTATGAGCTGTCGATACAGTACATGAAGTACTGCATGTATTTGTAATACGCCTAGGCAAGGCGTATGTGCAATGCCTAGGCATAGATACAAATTATTTCATCATAGCAAGCATCGTACCGTACCGCCACAGCTGTACCGATAACACCTGCTACATTTGGTCCCATCGCATGCATCAATAGGAAGTTCGAAGGTTTGTCGGGAACCAACTACTTGTGATACGCGGGCCGCCATTGGTACCGCGGAGATACACCAGCAGAGCCGATCAATGGATTTGTTTTACCACCATCTGCCCGAAAGACATTAATTTACCGAAGATAACACCACCAGCTGGTGCCACCGATGAAGGCAACTAGGCCTAATACGATAATTTTAATGGTTTCTAAATTCAAGAAACTGTCTGCTGTCATTGTAAGACCAGTACCAGTAGCCAAGAAAATTGTTACTGTGTTAATCAAAGCGTTTTTCAGAAGTATCTGCCAAACGAGCTGTTACACCAGACTTCACGGAATAAGTTACCAAGCATTAACATGCCTAATAGAAGTAATCGGTGGTAACAACAAGGAAATGGAAATTGTCGCTACTACTGGGAAAAACAACTTTTTCAAAAACGAGTTACTTCACGCAATTGTTCCATTGCTAATTTCACGGTCTTTTTGAGTTGTAAATAACTTCTATAACCGGAGGTTGAATTAATGGTAATGAGGGACATATAGGAATATGTCACTATCTGCGATAGCACCTAATAACTCAGGGCGCTAATTTTGAAGCTAAGTAAATGGATGTAGGACCGTCAGCACCACCGATGATACCGATAAGTATCGCTTGTTTTCGCAGTAAATCCAACCATCATTGCTCCACCAAGAGCCACGAATACGCTGATTTGAGCCGCCGCTCCTAATAACAATGTTTTAGGATTTTGCAATGAGAGACCGAAGTCTGTCATTGCTCCTACCCCTAGGAAGATAAGAGGTGGGAAAAATTTCGTATTTAATGCCTAATCCAATGAGGTTCATAACGCCTTCATGGAAAACCATTGTTAGAATGTTAGCCAAAAATACATCCAAAAAGCGATTGGACTCAATAATAGAGGTTCAGCCTTTCGCAGCTAAATACAATAAGATATTCCGACAAGGATCATAATACCATGACCCATTGTAGAAACTAATAAAACCACTATCCACCTCAAACAGAGTTGAGTGCAACAAGAAAAAGCGTCCATATGGAGTTCTCCTTTAGTACTAGAAGGGTTTAGTTTAAGCAGTATAAAGTTAAGATTAGCCTAAAACAACTAAAGCGTCGCCAGTTGCTACAGTTTGGTTAGTCGCCACACGAACTTCAGCTACTGTTGCATCATGTGGAGCATAAATTTCTGTTTTTTGCATTTTCATAGCTTCTAAGATGCAAAGAAGATCACCTTTTTAACTGCTTGACCACTGTAACTGCTACGGATAAGATTTTACCGTGCATTGGGCATTTACTGTTTCTGCTGCCTCGCTCGGAACTGGAGTCCGCCGCCACTGCCGGAGCTGGAGTCGTCGCGAGCTCGCTTTAGAGCGGGAGCTGCCGCTTAGGTGCTCATACTGAGCCAGGGCCGCCAACTTCATTAACTTCTACTTCATAAACTGTACCGTTTACTGTAACATTGAACTTTTTCATTATAACTTCCTCCTCGAATTACCTATTTGTAATGAAACTTTTTCATAAGCTTAGATTAGCTTATAGGGCCTGTAAACGACTAGCTAGTCGCCAAGAATTAGACACTACTGGGCGAATGGATGCAATTTGATTTTATGAATAGCCCATAGCAACGATAGCACTGGACAATAGTCATAACAACTTCTGTTTCTTTGTTTGTAGCTTCAGTGCGTTGGTAGTCTTATTCATTAAGTTCCCCTCCAAACTATCTGGTTACATTTCTACCTAGCAGTCTCACCGTCCAATTTCCAACCTGTGCTCACAATCGGTCTTACGGAAGCAATTTGTGATTTGGAATATCCCATCGCACATACTGTCGCCACAATGGCTGCTAACCACTTCATCATGTTTTGTTGTGGTACTTGCACACTAGGGCTGTGCTGATGATACTCTGCTACCCTCAGCCTTAGTTGACTGTAGGATCTACTAGATAAATAATATGCATAAGCACGCCTAATCAAAAATTAGAACGGCAAATACAATTGTCATATTGATGGCTATAATTAGCCACGGATTATCTGTCATACTTTCACCTCATTAATAGAGAACCATGATAGTAGAATCATGCAAGAAGCAAAGTGTGTAGTATGCCTCTAGAGAATATTTTATAGAGGGATATTACCGTGTCGGAGCACGCGTTTCACGTTTACTTGCACAACATTGCTAATGCATTGATGATAGCAGGTGACGAGTATGTTTAGGTTCAATTACCACATCAACGAATCCACGTTCAGTCACTTTGTATGGAGTTGCGAACTCTTCACGTATTTAGCTGTTTTTTCATCTTTATCTTCGTCGCGTTTGAAAATGATGTTTGTCGCATCAAAGAGGTCCCATTACAGCGATTTCAGATAGTAGGCTATGCATACACTTGGTCGGCACCCAAATCTTGGGAACACATTGCAAGGTAAGACCACCATATGCTTTACGAGTGATAACAGTGATTTTAGGTACTGTTGCTTCAGAGTAAGCATATAACATTTTCGCACCATGACGAATGATACGCCCATTCTTGGTTTGTGCCCGGTAGGAAGCCCAGTACGTCAACGAAGTTTACAATAGTGGATATTGAAAGCATCACAGAAACGGATGAAACGGGAAGATTTGTCGGATGCATTGATGTCTAAGCAACCAGCCATTACGCGTGTTGGTTAGCAATGATACCTAACGGATTGACCATCAAAACGTGCGAAACGAAGTGATGATGTTTTGTAGCATAGATGTGGTTGTACTTCGTAGTATTCGCCATTATCTACTGTTTGCAGCGGATAACATCATTTCATGTCGTAAGGCATGTTACTGGATTGTCTGGGCAGTAAAGCTATTTAAAGCCTTCGTCTTCACGAGCTGGATCATCACCAGTGTCAACTAATGGAGCGTCTTCCATGTTGTTGGTTTGGCAAGAAGCTCTAATAAGTAACGAATTTGATGCTAAAGCAATCATCTTCGTTTTCTGTTGCAAAAGTGAGCTACACCGGATACACGGGTTGTGAGCCATTGCACCACCAAGATCTTCAGCTGTTACTTCTTCTACCAGTTACAGATTTGATAACTGCAGGACCAGTGATGAACATTTGAGATGTGTTTTTAACCATGTAGATGAAGTCAGTCAATGCTGGAGAATATACAGCACCACCTGCACATGGTCCCATGATTACGGAAATTTGTGGGAATAACGCCAGATGCATTTTAGTATTTTTTCGAAGAAAATTTTACCGTAACCCGCAAGGGCATCTACTGCTTCTTGAATACGAGCTCCACCGGAATCGTTGATACCAACGATAGGAGCACCCATTTTCATAGCTAAACGTTGTGCTTTAACGATTTTAGCTGCATGCATTTCACCAAGAGAACCACCTTCTACAGTGAAATCTTGTGCGAATGCGTACACTAAACGACCGTCGATAGTACCGTAACCAGTTACTACACCTTCGCCTGGTAATTCTTTTTGTCTTGACCGAAGTTAACACAACGATGTTTAACGAAATTGATCTAAGTTCAACGAAAGCTATTTTCATCGAATAATTTTAGTCAAACGTTCACGAGCAGTCATATTTACCGTTTGAGAATGTTGTTTTTCTCAACGCGTTTTTTTCACCGCCACCTAGCTTTTACAGTGAGCTAGCTCGTGCAATAACTCAATTTTTCCTGCACTGTTGCCATTTTTACACCTCCATAGGATTATTACGGATACTAGTTGATTATTTCATGCGCTGGCAAAGTTCTAATAAAACACCACCAGTAGCTTTTCGGATGAAGGAATGCAATCGCAGATCCGCCAGCACCATAACGAGGTTTCTTTCGTCAATCATACTGAACGCCTTTTCAGCCATCAAATCAGCAATAGCATGCTTTTCAATATTATCTACACGCAAAGTGCTACGTGTTGGATACCATCACGGCCACCATTTTTCGATGAATTCTACCGATAGGGCCATCTGGAGTTGTAGTTTCTAAGAATTCAAGTTCAGCATCGCCGCATGGGAAGAAGATACTTTTTACTTTTTGTTCTTCTACTGACTTTCATCTTCAGGAAGATGTTCGATACCCAAGTGCATTTTTATAAAACTCTTTTAGTTGTCTGCTAAAGTCATTAACACCAATACCGATGTGATCCACTTGTAATACTTTAGAATGCCATAATAATCTCCTTTCATGAGCTAACTCTAGTGCTTTAGTCATCTTTCGATTACTTATAGATACCACGTTATTAGATTTTTACAGTCTGTTTATTATCTTTTTAATGACTTTTCTAACACCGTTAACAACACTATACGGATCGCTTTGTTCTTCATTGACAGTCGTACACTTGCTTTGATTCGTCGCTTGTAACTGATTTTTTCAGCGACATAGCGCACTAATTTGTTCATTAATCATTGCGATGACTTTCGTCATGCGTACGTTCTGCTCGACGAGGATTCCAATTCACCAGAATCTTCAAGATACTCAAAATGTTCATCTAAAGCTTCGATAAGTTCATCTACGCCTTGGTCTTTACTAGCAATGGTGCGCTTAATTGGTGGGCGCCATTTTCACTTCACGAGAATCTAGGTCAAGCATCATTTCAATTTCTACATTCAAACGATCACAACCATCTCGGTCAGCTTTATTGATAGCAAATACATCGCCGATTTCAAGAATACCCGCTTTGATAGCTTGGATATCATCACCGAGACCAGGAACAAGTACAACCAATGTAGTATCTGCATTTTTTACGATATCTACTTCAGATTGACCTACGCCTACTGTTTCAATGATAACTAAATCCATACCAAAGGCATCCATAAGTTTTACAACGTCTGCAGTCTTTTTAGATAAACCACCAAGACTACCACGCGTGCCCATGCTTCGAATGAATACATTTTCGTTTAATGTTAAGTCGTTCATTCGAATACGGTCCCCCAAGATAGCACCACCAGAGAATGGGCTAGTTGGGTCGATGGCAACGATACCGATTTTTTTACCTTGATCTAAATAATGTTTTACAACTTTATCAGTCAATGTACTTTTACCAGCACCAGGGGCCCCAGTAATACCGAGAATACGTGCATTCCCTGTTTTAGGGTAAATAGCCTTCATAATATCAATGGCATTTTCATACTCGTTTTCTACAGCTGTGATGGACCGTGCTAAGGCTAGTCGAGAACCTTCAAAAAGTCCTTTAACTAAATCCATTCGCTTCACCACCTATCTTTGAATATGGGAATAGAGGGATTCATCTATTCTAAATGAGTCCCTCTCACCCATGCATTAATTATTTAACGTTTTCGTTGATGAATTTAACGATATCGCCAGTTGGTGTACCAGGTGTGAATACAGCAGCTACGCCAGCTTCTTTCAAACCAGGGATATCAGCGTCAGGAATAACGCCACCGCCGATTACAAGTACATCGCCCATACCTTTTTCTTTCAAAAGTTCAACAATTTTAGGGAACAATGTGTTGTGAGCACCGGAAAGAAGGGATAATGCAACTACATTAACGTCTTCAGAAAGAGCTGCTTCAACGATTTGTTCTGGAGTTTGACGAAGACCTGTGTAGATTACTTCGAAACCAGCATCGCGAAGAGCGCGTGCTACTACTTTTGCACCACGGTCATGACCATCAAGACCTGGTTTTGCTACGATTACTCTAATACGTTTTTCTGCCATGATTTATTACCTCCGAAATTAGCCGATATTATAATGTGGAATGAGCTTCGTATTCACCGAATACTTCGCGCAATACATTACAAATTTCACCCAAATGTAGCATATGTTTTAACTGCATCAAGAATTAATGGCATCAAGTTAACATTTTCGTCAGCTGCGCCAGCTTTAAGAGCTGCTAATGCTGTGTCAACTGCTGCTTGATCGCGGTTAGCGCGAACTGCTTGAGTTTTCTTGGATTGGTTAACACCTACGGAAGCGTCTACGCGAAGCAAGTCTTTTGGAGCTTCTTCTTCAACTTGGAATTTGTTTACGCCAACGATTGTGCGCAAGCCAGATTCAACTTCCATTTGCCATTTGTAAGCGGATTCTTGAATTTCTTTTTGGATGTAGCCTTTTTCGATTGCTACTACAGCGCCGCCCATTTCATCAATTTTCTTGATGTAAGCCATAGCTTCGTCATAGATAGCGTTAGTCATAGCTTCTACATAGTAGGAACCGCCCAATGGGTCAACTACGTCAGCTAAACCAGATTCGTAAGCCACGATTTGTTGAGTACGAAGAGCTACTTGTACAGATGCTTCTGTAGGAAGAGCCAAAGCTTCGTCACGAGAGTTTGTATGTAAGGATTGAGTACCGCCCATTACAGCAGCTGCAGTTTGAAGAGCAACACGAACGATGTTGTTGTCAACTTGTTGTGCAGTCAACATGGAACCAGCTGTTTGAGTATGTACACGAAGCATCATGGATTTTGGTTTTTTAGCACCAAAACGTTCTTTCATGATAGTTGCCCATAAGCGACGGGATGCGCGGAATTTAGCAACTTCTTCAAGTACGTTGTTATGAGCATTCCAGAAGAAGGAAAGACGACCAGCGAAGGAGTCAACGTCAAGACCAGCTTTCAAAGCTGCTTCTACGTACGCGATACCATCTGCAATTGTGAATGCGATTTCTTGCGCTGCTGTGGAACCTGCTTCACGGATATGGTAACCGGAGATAGAAATTGTATTCCATTTTGGAACGTATTGAGAACAATATTCGAAGATATTAGTGATCAAACGCATGGAAGGTTTTGGAGGGAAAATGTAAGTACCGCGTGCTGCATACTCTTTCAAAATATCATTTTGAATTGTACCCATCAATTCAGTGGAAGGTACGCCTTGTTTTTCAGCTACTGCGATATACATTGCCAACAAAACAGACGCTGGAGCGTTGATTGTCATGGATGTGGATACTTTGCCAAGGTCGATGCCGTCGAACAAGATTTCCATATCTTTCAAGGAGTCGATCGCAACACCTACTTTACCAACTTCGCCTTCAGCTACAACATCATCAGAGTCATAACCGATTTGTGTAGGCAAGTCAAATGCACAGGAAAGACCAGTTGCACCGGACTCGATTAGGTAACGGTAACGTTTGTTGGATTCTTCAGCAGTTGCGAAACCTGCGTACATACGCATTGTCCAGAAACGGCCACGGTACATAGTAGGTTGTACACCACGAGTATAAGGGAATTCGCCAGGCATCCCCAAATCGCGTTCATAGTCGAAACCTTCGATATCAACTGGTGTATACACACGGTTGTATTTCAAGTTTTGACGTTCTGGAGTTTTTGCACTTCTTTCGTCACAAAGTTTGTTATACTCAGCAATTTGGGCTTTTAAGTTTTCGTAAGCCATGTTTTCATCATCCTCCTAAAAAAACAGGTTTATTTTTTCATGCTTCCAGTTTCTGTGAAGCGTTTATGCCAAGAAAGAGCTTCATCAAGCAACATAGGTGTATGGGCATTCTTAGTTGCTTCTAATGCTTTTTCTAGGTATTCAGTTAACATTGGTTTGTAGTCTGGGTGAGCACATTTTTCAATGATCAAACGAGCTCTTTCCACTGGGCTCAAACCACGGCAGTCAGCCACACCTTGTTCTGTACAGAAAATCATAGTGTCATGTTCTGTATGATCTACGTGAGATACATAAGGAACGATGGAACTGATGTCGCCGTTTTTAGCAACGGAGTTAGTACAGAAGATTGTGAGGTATGCGCTACGAGCGAAGTCGCCGGAGCCGCCAACACCATTCATCATTTTGCTACCCATAATATGAGTAGAGTTTACGTTGCCAAAAATATCAAATTCGATTGCAGTATTCATGGCAATAACGCCAAGGCGTCTAGCGATACCAGGGTTGTTGGAAATTTCTTGAGGGCGAAGAATAATTTTTTTACGGTATTCATCGATATTGTCATAGAAACGTTTCAACCCTTCTGGGGAAGGACTCAATGCAGTACCGGAACATACAGTTACTTTATCTGCATCGATAAGGTCAAACATACCATCTTGAATAACTTCAGTGAAGATAGACAAGTTAGTGAATGGACCTTTAGCAAGACCACTGATTACAGCGTTTGCTACGGAACCTACACCAGATTGCAATGGAAGTAAGTTTTCTGGCAAGAGACCACCTTTGATTTCTTCTTGGAAGAAATCAATTAAGTGTTGGCTCATTGCTTTTGCATCATCATCGATAGGAGCTAGAGGTCTAGTTGTATCAGGGATGTCGCAAGGAACGATAGCCACAATTTTTTCAGGGTCGCAAGGAATTGCATCAGTACCAATGCGATCACCAGGTGTTTCCAATGGAATTGGTTTACGGTATGGTGGATCGAGAGGCTCGTAGATATCATGCATACCTACCAAGGAAAGTGGTTGGGATACATTTACTTCTACGATAACTTTTTTTGCTTGGCTCACAAATGTTGGGGAGTTACCAACAGATGTTGTAGGAACAATAGAACCATCTTCGTTGATTTGAGCAGCTTCGATAATCGCTACATCTAAATCGCCAAAGAAGCCATAGCGAACGTTTTGTGCCATCAAGCTTAAATGCATGTCGATATAATTTGATTTTACCGCTATTTAAAGCTTTACGAGTGTCATTGTTAGTTTGATATGGGAAACGACGATGGATACCGTTAACGCGAGTTAACGCACCGTCAGCTTCATCACCTACAGAAGCACCTGTCCACAAATCGATTTTGAATGGTTCTTTTTCCATTCTTTCTGCCAATGCCAATGGCACAGCTTTTACATAACCGGATGGAGTAAAGCCGGAAATACCAACTTTATCGTTAGGGTTAATCAAAAGAGCTGCTTCAGAAGCAGTGACAATTTTACCTTGGAGGGCCGCACTTTTTACGCGGTCTTTGATGTCTATCACCATTACCATCTCCTTTAAGAGTAACATTGTATAAACGACAGTTTGATCTCTTGGTCGTTCCTTAAACCGACTTCATCGTAGTCCAGAACCAATGTATTGTCAACTTATATGACTAAAATGTATTTTTTTGCACACTTCACCAGTGCATTATGACTAAAACGCATAGATTTTCATATTTTCACATAAGTTTTATTCACATCGTTATAACTCACAGGAATTATCGATTTAGTAGTATATATTGATGTTTTTCGGTTAAATCGAACTATCTCTATACAATATATAGAACCCTTTTTCAATATAAAAACAACATCTTATACACAAGAAATGAACCACACACCTCCCTATAAAAATACAATGATATGCAAAAACCGGCTTTTCAAATGCTAACAATAATGTTCAATTATGTCTAACATTAGAAAACCGGTTAATACTACTTATACTTTACCCTACCATGGTATGTATTAATTATACCATATTATGAAATTATATAGCTACCATAAAATATGCTAATTATACATAATATACCTATTTTATATGGTCACTCTGCTGAAAGTTGTACTTTCACAAAGGCTCCAACCCAGCCTAACAATTGCCAAAATACAATGGTCACTTGATGGCTATAGAGCTCAAAGTCAGATAAACCACTAATGAGAACAGCCACCGCTAAGGCGCCTACGCCTATTTGTGCTGCTTGTCGGAATAGATCCCCTTTTAATCGTATAGATGTAATTACATGACCTACAATAACTGCGAGGAATGATAACAAACCGGGGATACCTATTTCGGCTAAAATGTTCAAATATAAATTGTGCGCATGATACATTAAAACATTAGGGCCTTGAATATAGTAGTTATACTCAGGATATACTAAGTAGAATGTATTCCAGCCAATACCAAAGATAGGATTTTCTCGTATGATATACATAGTACTATCCCACAATGCCCAGCGAAGATCCGCTGACGTATCGTGACCTTGGAATATAGACCAAAGTCGTGACGCAATTTCACCTTCATAGAAGTACAAAATGACCGGTACGGCTAACAAGGATAGGAAAAGGCGCCGCTCTACAAAGATTGCCCAATAGAGAATCATAGCGGCAAAGCTAATCCAAATACCACGAGAATAGGTTAAAAGCATCGTTAAGAATAAAACGATACCTATGATGAGCATCGTCACCACGTCACGGGTGCGATTTTCTTTCATATAAACGAGAATATAACTAATGCATACGCTTAACACCATCAACAAATAAGCCCCTAACAAGTTAGGATTTTGTAATGTTGATGCCATACGGCGCATCAATGTCGGAAACTGTGCAGCATCTACCCATTCTTTTATATGTATATTAGGAACAAATAGATACTGATAGGCCCCAATAACACAGACAAGAACTGCAGTGCCTAAAAAAGCACGTAGATAATAGTTCCATTGTTTAGGCGTTTGAATATAGGTACGCACTAAATAGTACATCCCACCACCTGCTACAATTTGGTAGAACCAACTTTGAATAGACCAGTCCCAGTTTGGTGACATGAGCGATGATAAACCAGTCCAGATAACAAAGATCATAACAGTCCAAGACAGATATCCGGTAGGTAAGCTCAAAGACTTACTAGATATTAAATCATATAGCGCCAGTCCTATAGCTAGCCAAAGGAGTACATCCCCTACCATCGGTTGCAACGGCATAGCCACGACAACACCGTAAATTAGCCGTTCAATATAAAAGGTCAGTCGCTTCTGATTAGGAATAAGTGAGAGTTCCATAATCTCACCTTAGTGACTCATCTCATGGTTAAACCACTGACGAGCATCCCCTAGAATATATAACGAACCGCATACGGCAATAATATCACCAGTCTTAGTATGCTTATAGGCCAATGCCAAAGCCTCCTCAACAGAGTCAGCAGTTTGAGCCGTTGCCTTTGGTACAGTGCGTCGAATGACCTCAACCAAAGCTTCAGGTACTTCCGTTCTATCTGTTGGAGCCGGTACAACTAGAACTGTATCCCCAGCTTTAACAACCTCACGAATGATAGCCTCTTGGTTCTTATCTTTAAGAATAGCCATAACAATTGTTTTTGGAGTATCTTTAAACAATTCAGCATAAGTCATACCGAAAGATTCAGCCCCTGCCGCATTATGGGCACCATCAAAGATAAAGGTGCGATCTAGGCCGCGTTTAACTTCGAAACGACCAGCCCATGTAGTGCGAGCAAAACCTTCGCGCATTGTTTCTTCACTAATACTCTTATCGTCTTGCATCAATAGGCGCACAGCCATTAATGCACAAGCGAGGTTTACAGATTGGTGAATACCTACCATCGTCGTAAAGAGCATAGCAGGCACTGCATCATTAGTACTGACCGTAATCATTTGACCGCCCGTTACAGCACTTCGACTATCGATGCCAAAATCTTTATTGAAAGCATACAGTTTAGCATTCTTTTCTTTGGCTACGTCCTCAATAATACTGAGAGGCGTACCTTGTGCAGCTGTTACGACAGGTACATTAGATTTAATGATACCCGCCTTATGACGTGCAATCTCCTCAACAGTATCACCACAGTACGCTTGATGATCCATAGATACATTAGTAATAACAGATACGTTAGGAGTAACGATATTAGTAGAGTCTAGCAATCCACCTAAACCAACTTCTACTACTGCATAATCTACGCCTTGTTCTTTAAAGAACAAGAATGCGGCTGCCGTCAACATTTCAAATTGCGTCGGTGCCTCTACTCCATTACTGATGATAGTATCTACTGCTGCTTTTACACGATTGATTAATTCACCGAAGGCTTCCTCTGTAATATTTCCATCATTGATTTGAATTCGCTCCGTATAGGATTGAAGGTGAGGCGATGTAAATCGCCCCACCCGTAATCCACTTGTAAACAGTGCGTAGGAAATATATGAGGTAACCGAGCCCTTACCATTCGTACCTGTTACATGAATAATTTTATAGTCCTCTTGCGGATTCCCAAGGGCTTCCATAAGAGCTGTAATTCGTTCAAGGCCAGGCTTAATACCGAATGAGGATGCCTGTTCTAAATAGGCTAAGGCCTCTTGATATGTCATATAAACCTCCTATTATAAGGTTTCAAGGAACGCTTCACGTTCCAATAACGCTTGTTGTTTTTGTTTATATTCTTCTAACTTTTCTTTTTCTTTCGCTACTACAGCTTCAGGAGCTTTTGCAAGGAAGCCTTGGTTGGACAATTTGCCTTCCAAACGGGAAATTTCTTTTTCCATTTGAATTTTTTCCTTTGCAATACGCTCTCTTTCTTTTTCACCGTCGATCAAGTCTTTAAGTAAGAGATATACTTCCATACCATTTACAACTGTTACCGTCGCATTTTCTGGTTTTGGATCATCGGCACCAAGAATTGTTACCTTCTCAGCCCAAGCCAATGTTACGAAGTAATCGCTGTGGTCTGCTACAGTTTGAGCTAATGCTGCATCTGTAGGCGCCACAATAACCTCAGCTTTTTTACCTAACGGCACGTTCATTTCAGCACGCATGTTACGAATGCCTTTAATAGCATCCATCATCACTTCCATTTGACGTGCTGCACCTTCAAGATTATCAAATTTTAATGCTTCAGGCCATTTTGCAACAACGATGCTATCCCCTTCATGAGGTAAATGTTGCCAAATATGTTCTGTTACGAACGGCATGAACGGATGTAACAACTCAAGCATGTGACGCAAGATAGTTACGAGCAAGTATTGAACCGTACGACGATCGCGTTCGTTGCTTTCACTGTACAAACGAGGTTTTGCCAATTCAATATACCAGTCACAGTACGTATTCCAAATGAAGTCATATACGGAACTTGCCGCTTCACCTAATTCAAATTTATCGAGGTTAGATGTTACGCTTTGTACTGTTTCATTGTATTTTTGAATAATCCATTGATCAGCTAATGTTAAATCAGCTGCAGTTGGAACGAAGCTTTCATCATAATTCGTAAGATTCATCAATACGAATTTAGAAGCATTCCAAATCTTGTTAGCAAAGTTACGGTTCGCTTCCACACGCTCCATGTAGAAACGCATATCATTACCAGGTGTATTGCCTGTTACAAGAGTGAAACGCAATGCATCGGCACCAAATTGGTCAATAACATCGAGTGGATTAATACCATTGCCTAAGGATTTACTCATCTTACGACCTTGGCTATCGCGAACAAGACCGTGGATGAATACGTGTTTGAACGGAATTTCATCTTCGAATTCAAGAGCCATGAAGATCATACGAGCTACCCAGAAGAAGATAATATCGTAACCAGTTACGAGAACACTTGTTGGGTACCATTGTTTAAGCTCTGGAGTTTGGTCAGGCCAGCCCATCGTAGCAAATGGCCACAAGCCAGAGCTGAACCATGTATCAAGAACGTCCGGATCTTGTGTTACATGACCATGACAATGAGGACATTCCGTAATGTCTTCACGACTTACAATAGTTTCACCGCAGTCATCACAGTACCATGCAGGAATGCGATGGCCCCACCATAATTGACGAGAAATCGTCCAGTCGCGGATATTTTCAAGCCAGTTTACATATGTTTTAGTGAAGCGTTCAGGCACAAACTCTACTTCATGGTCTTTAACAACTTTAAGAGCTGGCTCTGCCAACGGTTTCATATCTACGAACCATTGTTTAGATACCATTGGTTCGATAATTGTATTACAACGGGAGCAATGACCTACCGCATGGTCATGGTCATCGATTTTTTCAAGCAAGCCTAACTCTTGAAGTTCAGCTACTACTTGTTTACGCGCTTGTTCACGAGGCAAGCCATTAAACTTACCTGCCCCTTCATTCATTGTCGCATCATTGTTCATAACAACGATAGATTCTAAATCGTGGCGTTGGCCCATTTCAAAGTCGTTAGGGTCATGAGCAGGCGTAATTTTTACACAACCTGTACCGAAACTTGCATCTACATAATCATCGGCAATTACAGGAATCTCACGGTTAACGAATGGTAATACCAAAGTTTTACCGATAAGGTCTTTATAACGATCATCTTCAGGGTTTACAGCTACAGCCACATCACCAAACATAGTTTCTGGACGTGTGGTAGCTACTACCACGAAGCGATTATCTTCACCTTTTACAGGATATTTAATATGCCATAAATGGCCGTGTTCATCTTCATGTTCAACTTCTACATCAGATAAAGCCGTCGCGCAACGAGGGCACCAGTTGATAATACGCTCACCGCGATAGATCAAACCTTTTTCATAAAGCTTTACGAATACTTCACGCACTGCATGGTAGTAACCATCATCCAATGTAAAGCGCTCACGAGTCCAGTCACAAGATGCGCCAAGGCTACGGATTTGTTTAACGATAGTATCACCGTATTCTTTTTTCCATTCCCATACGCGTTCTACGAACTTCTCACGACCTAAATCATAGCGAGATTTACCTTCTTCTTTAGCGAGCATCTCTTCTACTTTGATTTGAGTAGCAATACCAGCGTGGTCAGTACCAGGCATCCACAATACATTGTAACCTTGCATGCGTTTAAAACGGATGAGGATATCTTGCAACGTATTATCTAGCGCATGGCCCATGTGAAGCATACCAGTTACATTAGGAGGCGGCAAGACGATACTGAATGGTTCTTTATTAGTGTCTACTTCTTCGTGAAAGTATCCTTGATTTTCCCAATAAGAATACCATTTCCCTTCTATTTCACCGGGGTTATAAGTGGTTAAATTTTCGTAGGTTTTCATCGTTCCTCCTAAAAATACTCCTTAGCGCTTCATAATCTTAGCCAATACAAATAGGCTCGTTTCATATAGCAATATCATAGGTAATGCAATCATCGTTTGAGAGAACATATCCGGTGTTGGTGAAATGACAGCACCTATGATAAAGGATATAAGAATAAATATCTTTCGTTTCGTTTTTAAAAAACGTGATGTTATTAAGTTGAAATATCCCAAGATAATCAAAATCAACGGCAATTCAAAGATAAATCCAAAAGGCAGTACAAAGGACAACACAAAATCCATATACTGACCAATGGAAAACAGCGGTTGTAATTCATCGGTAGCAAAGCCCATGAAGAACTTCACGGCCGCCGGCAATACAAGAAAATAAGAAAATACAATACCAATTCCGAATAAACCAATCGCTACCGGTAAAATCCAGTTGGACAACTGTTTTTCTCGCACAGTTAGGGCAGGCTTAACAAAGAGCCAAATCTGATGCAGTATAATAGGCGCTGCTATAATGAGTCCCCCTACTATAGATACTTTCATATATGTAAAGAAAGCTTCAGTAGGTTTCATATAATAGAGCTTGCCCGCAGGCTTGAGGAGTATTTCTAATAATACGTCTACATAATAGTAAGAAACACAGGTCCCCACAATAATGGCCACCGCCATCAGAATAAGCCGTTTTCTCAATTCAGATAGATGGCCTACAAGGGATAGCTCCCGAGCTTCATCCATCATTTTCTGTTCCATTTCAGTATAAAGAGGTTCATTCTCTGGTTCCTCAGGAACTTGTAAGTTTGCCACCTTATACCGTTCTTGCTCTGCTTTTTGCTCTGCTTCACGCCGTTTTTGACGAACTACACTATCAAAAGAAGGTTTTTGTATGGGATATTCGAAATCAGGTTTTGGTTCGAACGGCTCCATATTATACCTTTCTATCGGCTAGATTTTCTACAGCCATCACAAGGAATTCCTTCCCTGGGAAATCACGTATAGCTTCAAGAGCAGCCAAAGCATCTTTACAATATTTATCAGCTACTGCTAATGTATTGTCGATACCGCCTTGAGCGATAACG